>OFGE01000576.1_pt1 | contig 39533 bp, 44 predicted proteins | sample 1521681 | NCBI WGS metagenome assembly OFGE01 (sample SAMEA3504093, study PRJEB24116) | mouse gut metagenome | biome: mouse gut; feature: mouse-associated habitat; material: faeces | place: Denmark | collected 2011
TTTTGCCATACATGATCTCGTCCCAGTCCTTTAGGACTTCTTTGATCACTCTATCACTGTATTCCTTATTCTCTCCTTTTCCCCTGCAAATCATCTCTACCACCTCCCGAAAATCTCGCTCGCCTACGGGACACAATCACAAGCGCGTCCTCGCCAATATCATCATTCCTAACCTGTTTCCGTTTCTTGCAGATCTCAATTTGTTTATCTCTGTTATATCCTGTTGACTCCTCCAGTTTTGTCTGGATCTGCTTTATTCTTTTCAACCTATGCTCCCAGACAGCCTTGGGATATTCTGTTCCCATCGTCTCAACATTTTTGCTCGTCATGTCATAATAGTCCGCCAAAGCATCAATTACGATCCTGAGCTCCCCTACACATGTTTCAATCCACTGCTCATTCATCTCTTTAGTATCCATGTAATGCCAGAAACGTTTCATACGTTCATCGAACGTCTGGGATGGATCCACACCTTTTTCTCTCTTTTTCTTTACTTTTACAGGATTATGTTCTTCTGGGAATAAATTTAACTGACCTTCCATCTTTCCAAAGAAGCCCGTGTACACGTCACCCCGGCCGGAGGCTTGGCTCCTTTCTATGTTTTTATTTCCTACTAACAAAAAATCCAACCACCAAATACTGATGATTGGAAATTTGTATATATTCTGTTATAATATCCATGTGATGGCGGCCAACCTTCACCTTTTACACAGGAGGTTATCATGGCTCACATCATTAGCGCTTTCATCGCGTATCTGGGTTACAAGGTCACAGGTTACGACTTCTTCGTCCTGCTGACCCTGACAACTTTATCAACTGATATTTACAAAGCCTTGACAAAATATTTTAAGATACTAAAGAGATACTTGATATACGCTAAGGATAAAACTGCCAGACGGTAGATATTCACTTCTGATAACACTAGGATCCACACTATCCCAGACAAAATTACAAATGAACCACAACACGAAGCTGTTATCAACCAGTCGCCATCCTTTTATTTTATACTAATACCTTGCCCTTCCACAAGAAAATCCTTTCGACATTTTCAGCAATTTTTCGGCATTTTTTTCAATCTTCCCAATCACCAGTATTCAGTTATCAATGCTCTACTAATTTGGAATTGTCACAAAATCTGCCAACGGCAGTATTCGGTAGAAGCTTGGCACCTGATTTGTTTCCTCCAACCATTCATTGAATGCCTTATCAATTTTTTCCTGCAGCTTGTCAGCATTTTTATAGCCTTTCCGGTTCTCAAACTCTGGCCAACCTTCTGCCGCCTCTCCGACTTCTTCATAGGCATCTTCGCCTACCTGATCCAGTAAAGTATCTGCATTCAAATGCGGAACGTAAGCTTCACAAATCCCTATAACAATCTTCTCTCCAGGCTTTTTTCCGCAACTTATGGCATCCTTTATACGTGCTTCAATAGAATCAAATTTTCCATGATACCAAATATCATCTGTCTGGTTTTCAGTCCATGAATATTCCTTATTCATCTGCTTTTCTCCCTTTTCCTACGCCCGATCCAGTCCTCAAACAGCTGCACATTCTTCACGTGCAAGCTCAACAACCTCCACTGCCTGTCTAATCGTCAGTTCAGGGTGCCTCCCCGAAAGATAAAAAAATACGTCTGTATCAAGGCAGCCATTCTTAACCAACTGCGGCTCATTGAGTACATCTTTCAAAACCTCATTTATCTCCATCTCTACCTCCGCTAACTTTCAGTAACTAAACTGTAATTCCAGTACACTTTTTAAAGATCTTCGAATCGAAATTTGGCAAATTCCAGATCACATCTTTATCGCTTTCAGACAGACTATTCCACCAAATCTGCCCGCTCTCATCTTTGTTCAATATCCTTAAATATCCTTCCGTAGTTTTATATGTTGGATGTTTGGTCTTTTCTACATCTGTCATATCTTTCGCAGAAACCCACTCAACTACATCCCGCGGTATTTGATTTAGAAGTTTCCTAGCGTATGACCTTGCCCAATCTTTATACGTCCAGTTTGACAATCTATCGAAAAGCATGATCTTCTGCTCTTCTGTCATAAAGCAGCCTGTATTAAAAGATGATACATTCCAATCCCCAGTGTTCCAATCCCCAGTGTTCCAATCCCCGGTGTTCCGATTCCCGGTGTTCCAATCCCCGGTGTTCTGATCCCCGGTGTTCCGATTCCCGGTGTTATAATCCCCGGTGTTCACAAGATTAAGAACTTCATGCCATGTAATTTCACGAATAATTTGAATTCTATCTGTACAACATTTTGTATCACCCTCCGCATAATCCACTTCACCAACTGCAAGAACTTCAGCAACCCTATTTGCGGGATCAAAATCGTAATACTTAAAACAATCAATAATTTTTATGCAAAAATGAATTCCTGCCTTACAACAAACCGGATCAACATCTTCCTCAAACTCTCCTGGACAAGTATATTGTTTGTTTCTGCATGTCCAGTCTGAATTAAATACTTTGTACCCTTTTACTGCTCCCATTTTCTCTCCTCCGCTAACTTTCAGCTTAACGCTTCAAACAATTCTTTCAGTTTACATTCTCCACAAATACGATCTAGCGTTTCTTGATCCGGGCATACGTACGGATATTTGCAATACTCATCACAGACCGTCTCCGCCGCTTCTTCCAGATGATCCTCCAACACTGCCAACCTCTTCATTGCCTCCGGCAGAAGCTCCTTATCCCAGATCACCGGAACGCCTGCATGGTATTCTGTATATCGTTCCATATCCTTAATCCCCTTTTTCCCGCCTGTAATAAAACTTAGCAGTACGCTCAATCTCACCAACTACAGCCAAAAGAATCTCCTTTGCAAAAGGTGTCTTGTATTTTTCATAAATCACATTGACCTTATTCATAAATTTCTCCAGTTCAGCTTCATCCGATCTTTCGGCTGCATATCTCTTATATAGGCTCCATACATCCCGAAACAAATGTACTGCTTCTGTAAATCCCGTAATCATAATTCTGTCAGCTCCCTGACCATGATATAAATCCCGGGCGGGTCCGCCCAAAATTTCTCTATGATCTCAGATGCAACCAACGCATCATCCTTCCAAAATCCAACTGATGTCATGCAGTCTTTCAAAAGCTTCTGTAGGTTGTCTGTGTCAGGCTTAGTGATCCGGTACTCTCCCTGCTGATGATCTTTCTTCGGGAAGCGCCACTTTGTAATAAGTTGGATTCCACAATCATATCTCTTCTCCGGTTTATGCTTCGCCAGATACCCACACAACTTTATTCTTGCCCGGTTTACTTCTGGCGGATCATAGAACACAGGTTTTCCCTTAATGACCTTTACTTTTTTTTCCTGATGTGTACAGGTAGGTGGTATCATCGGCATGAAAAAATCCATCATATATTGCTTTACTCCTTTAATGTATAAAATCACATCTTAGGGAAAATTATTTTAAGTCAAGGATCAGGGGAAGGAGTCGTCGTGCGGTAGCTTACGCACGACTACTTTCCCCCTTGACCGTCAGGGAAAGAAACGCTTTTATATATACGTAGTATATATAGTTTTTTTCTTCCCTAGGGAAAGGAAAATACGTGCTGTTTTTTTCCCTTAAAATTTCTCTCAGCTTTTCCCAGATGGAAAGGAAATGACGTGACGTTTTTTCCCTCTGATTTTCCCTGTGAGGGAAAGGGAAAATTACGTTTTTTTCCTTACATTTCCCTCTTCAACCACGAAACCTCCATGCTCTTTCAGCCGGTTCCTGACCGTCTTCTCCGTGACCGCCATATACTCCGCAAGATCCTCAACCGTAACAATCTCATTAATTCCGCAAGCTTCAAAAGCTGTTTCTATTGACTGTTTCCGTTCCTTCTTCTTATCCGCTGGCGTCTTTCTTTTCCCGATCGCTTTCTGCCAGGGTGCCTTTTCCGCTTCTAGCTGGATATCCTTCAGCACGCCTATACTGTCCATGTGATGCACTGGGTAATCGAACCACAGGTTGACCGGCTCGAACTTTGGAAACTCCCTGAGCGTCCCTTCTATCCGCCAGGCTGTCCTTGCGCGTGCTCGGCGCTCCGCCTGCTGGATCTGTCCTTCCAACTCATCATACTGCTTCTTAAAGAGCTTCTTCCTGCAGTACTCCTTCATCCGCACCTGGCTACACATATCATCCTGGGATATATCATCTTCCCAGTCATCATACTGCTTGTTCAAATATTCCATACAAGCATCACAGACATAATTGTTCACCTGCTGCTTCAATAATTCTTCCGTCACGTCTAGCTCGATCAAATCTAGGATCGCATCCGGATCTCTGGCAAACACCCCCGATCCTGACGCCCTGTCCATGGCACGCTTGCTTCCCTGGCTACCCTTGCTGTGATGATGGCAGTAGATCACGGCAGCATTCAGCTCCGTACATACTTTATCAAACTGATTGCAGAAATTTGCCATTTGGTCAGCACTGTTCTCATCTCCAGTAATAACCTTGTAGATTGGGTCGATGATGATTACTATATAGTTCTTTTTTGCTGCCCTCCGGATCAACTTAGGTGCCAATTTATCCATCGGTACAGCCTTCCCTCTCAAATTCCAGATATCAATATTGTCCAGGTGATTAGGATTCAATCCCAATGCTTCATATACATCCCTGAAACGATGCAGGCAAGAAGCCCGATCAAGTTCCAGATTCACATACAGTACCTTGCCTCTTGTACATTCCCATCCTAACCAATTTACACCCTCCGCAATCGCAATGCTTAATTCTATCAGTGCGAACGATTTTCCTGCCTTAGAAGGTCCTGAAATCAACATCTTATGTCCCTGTCGCAAAAGATTCCCAATTAATGGCGCTGACAATTGTGGCAGGTTCTCCCACCCCAGCCGTTCCGGTTCCGGTAAATCATCATTGATGCTTTCAATCCACTCATGCCACTCTTCCCATGACTGCTTCCCGATATCCACATCAACCAGAAATTGCTTTTTCCCATTACGCATCACTCCGGGCATCCTAGATAATCTGGACGGATTCCTGTTCTGGCTGTCCACTTTCAAACCATTCTTCTCACACACTTTGTACAGATAATCAACACGATTTCGATATTCCTTATAATCCGATGCATCTACACGCACAACGGCGTGTAAGCTCTTGCCTCCACTATGGACTAGACATGCTACTGGCAACTCCAGTTCTCTGATGATCGCATTCTGTTTCTCAATCTCCATTGTATCTGATTCTACAAGTGCATACTTAAACTCCGTGACATTCTCATTTTTACAGTCCTTGCCATCCAATGGGTTAAAGCGGACCCATGCCCCTGCTTTTGGATTATAGTCCCCAAGTACCGAGCCAATATCATTTCCACACTTACTTAATTGTTGGATCAACTGCCCTGCAGTTCTATCCCAGCAGCCTTTTGACGGCAGGAATCTACCGTCCCTTTCGTAGGTCCGGGTCACATAGCCAACTCTTTCAGATGCTTCAAATAATACCTCCAAATACTTGATTAACTGCTTGGCGGGATCCCATTCATCCGATTCCCTAACTTCTTTTCCTTCCATCCAGTTCTTGTCTACAACTACATAATCCTCTGTACTGATCTCATCATCCCAGTCCAGCTCATGACCGCCATAAGAGGGTTTCCATCCTCGGTCCAGCGCCATCTGTACAATCGTTCCTGCGGTGACCGGGGCAGAATTTCCACGAAAACTCTTCCACTTTTTCTCACATTCATATTCATGGTATCTTACTGTATCTCTTCGGCTCCATGCATCCCAGACAGACACCGAATATCCTTCATGCTTTAATGCCATTCCAACATTGATCCACTCCTGGTAATCACATCCAGAGGGATCTATATATCCTATGATTTCTGTTAAGTCTGTCTGTCGTTCCATAGCTATGCTCCTATATATTCCTGCGGGTTGATATCATTCGGCACACGCCAGCCGTTGCCTGCAATCCGGTTAATCAGGTTCTTTGCCGTTTCAAACGGCCATGTGCCTACATGCTGGAACCCGTATTTTTCCAGACACCGGATCTGTTTCGGCGTTGTTAACCCTTCCTGCCTCCGCTTGTCAAGACGGTCCAATAATTTGGAAGCCTTACCGGCATTATCGATCTGATCCGGAAGGATGCCCAGCTTTTCAAGCGTATTTTTTTGCTTATCGGATGGTGGCGCCATCTCCCAACCAAATGCAGGCACATATCCAGCCAGATCCTCTGCCTGGATGCTCATCTCAAACTGCAGCGGATCTACCAGTGCTTTCTTCCTGCGCTTCATCTCCGCCAACTTCTTTGCCAGCGCCTCTTCCCGCTGCGCCACGACATCCTCTGACGCGGATTTTTCGGCCTCTTCGATATCCACCGGGCATCCCGCTTCTTCCAGGTTCTCCGTCATCTTCCTGGCAACCTCCTCACTCTCACAAATCAGATGCGCAGGATGACACAATTCATGACGTTCCGTATGCCATAAAAAATCCAATAACAATAAATGATCCTTCCCAGGCGCTAACCGAGTTCCCCGCCCTACCATCTGACAGTAAAGGCTCCTGACCTTTGTCGGCCGGAGAACTACGATACAGTCCACAGATGGGCAGTCCCAGCCTTCTGTCAACAGCATGGAATTACACAGAACATTGTAACGGTCTGCTTCAAAATCTTTCAGAATCTCCGTTCTGTCCTGGCTGTCTCCGTTCACTTCCGCCGCCTGAAATCCATTATCATTCAGAATATCCCTAAACTTCTGACTCGTCTTTACTAAAGGGAGAAATACAACTGTTTTTCTGTTATAGCAATACTCTTTCATCTCTTCCGCGATTGTATGCAGATACGGATCCAGAGCAGTTCCAAGATCCCCCACTTTAAAATCTCCCGACTGCATCCCAACCCCTGTAAGATCCACCTTCAATGGGATCGTGACCGCTTTAATCGGTGACAGATAACCTTCCTTGATGGCTTTAGGCAATGTATACTCATAAGCCAGACTTTCAAACACACTGCCCAGATTTCTCATATCACCCCTGTCCGGGGTGGCGGTAACACCAAGTACTTTGGCTCCTGAAAAATGCTGCAGCACCCTTTGATAACTGTCTGAGATACAGTGATGCGCTTCATCAATGATAATGGTATCAAAATAATCTTCCGGAAACTGTCCTAACCGCTTTTCACGCATCATGGTCTGTACAGAACCAACCACAATACGGAACCAACTTCCAAGACAGGTCGCTTCTGCCTTCTCAGTCGCACAACCAAGACCCGTCGCTTTTGCGATCTTGTCCGCTGCCTGCTCCAGAAGTTCTCCCCGGTGTGCCAGGATCAGTACTCTGTCTCCCTTCCTGACACACTCTTCTGTTACTTTAGCAAATACAATCGTCTTCCCACATCCGGTAGGCAGCACAAGCAGCGTCTTCTTCGTGCCGTTCTCCCAGTTTTCGAAAATGGCTTCTTTTGCCTCTCTCTGATATAGTCTGAGTTCCATCAGAACTCACCTGCCTTGAACTGCTTCTTAGGCTTAGGCAGAAATTTCTTAACATGATTATATTTCTTACTGGGATCATTCCTGTCTGGCCGTATTTCAATCGTTGCCCGGCCTGTAGACTGCGGCACCATCTGCCAATTCATCTTTACCCTGTCATCTTTTTCCTCTGCACCAATAGACAGAAAAAATTCCGCAAGCTTCCACTGCATCTTATCGTATAACAAAAGGCTTTCATTCATAACCGTCGTACCTTCTGGAGCATCCACACGGATCTTTAACAATGCCCGGTTACATGGAGGAACCTTATCACTTCCTTCGTATCTGCTCCTTTCAAAACTCTCTACAACAAAATCATAATCTCCTTCCGGGATGATTGTATACTCATTTCCTTTTTCTACTTCATCATCCCACCCGATTTCTTTTCCTCTATAATCTTTACTCATATTTACATCCTCCTTTAATCAAATGGAATCTCCTGTTTACTTCTGATCTCACTGACTACTGCCATTACCTTCGGCCATGCTGCAATCAAGCAACCGTTAACAAATTCTGTTGGCAGATTTTGAAACGGAGTACAACGTGGAAAGAACCCTCGATGGTATATTGCCTCCATCAATTCCTCTTCCGATACCAGATTGACATACATCAGGTCCTGCAATGCCTTCGGTATATAATCATTTAAACGGAACACTTCACTTTTAGACATATCCGGTTCTGGCTTTGCTTCTCTCTCTTCATGGATCTTCTGACCTGTATCAAAATCTATCTTTTTATCAATATCTGCTTCTGGAAGGCTCATAAAATCCGGCAATTGATTCTCTGATTTCTTTTCTTCTTGCCCGGTATGGTTATTCTTCTCCACCGTCATGGACTCTATAATATGGCGGATCACACTATAATCAAATTCGCATTCTTCTGGAAGTCCATAGCGGTTCTTCGCATCCCAACACGGGTGATGGGACGTGTACATGATCCGCTTCCCGCCCTGGCCTTTATGTTTCTTGCCCTTATCATCAACCGCAACAGAATAGGTCTTGTAATTAACAAATAAAAGCATGTCCGCCCATTCCTTTACCAACGGGGCTGTTTGGGATGAAGTCTTCTTTCCCAGTTTCAGCTCCCAACGGTCATATGCCCCCATCTCATCCGGTTGTTCAAACTTCTTGATATGGGCATGCGCTGTCAAGACAACATTGACTCCTGCCTCTACAAGATCCTCCAAACGGTTCAGGAATCGCCCGAACTCTTCCTTTGTGTACACGTAGCCTGTCCCATATCCAAAACTTTCAATACCGTCTTTCTGGTGCTTGCTGCAAATATGCCCCACACAAAGCTGTTCCGCCCAGTCAACAGTATCAATGACCAGTGTGCTGCATATCCCTGGGGTATCTTTTACATACTGGATCTCCTGTAACAGGTATTCCCAGCTTCCCGGGCGTGGCAGCCTTGCCACATCCATGTCCTTCGTGCTTCCTTCCGTATCAATAAATACTGCATTGGGAAACATGGAAGCAAATGTTGATTTCCCGATACCTTCCGGACCGTAGCACACAACCTTCTTAGCACTCTGGATCCGTCCTCTTGTTATCTCCATTAAAATTCACCCACTTTCCATGAAGATGTTTTCGGCGCCTCCTGGACATTCTCTGCTGGATGTTCCTGCCCCTTCACATAACCATCCTCTATGATGATACTGCATTCGTCTCCTACACTCACCCTGGTAGCGATTGCCTGAAGCCCCTCCTGATGGAGCCACTTGCCAAACTCATTCAACGTCTGCATGTCCATCTGCTCCAACTTATCCAGAAGGACGAAACCACACTTCGGGTTCAACTTACGGACAATCGCCGTTGACACTTTCAGCCTGTCTGACCCTGACATGTTGTCCCACAACTGTCCTTTATAGACCAACTCTCCTTCTTTTACAGACAATTCCGGAAGCGGCAGATCTGCATTTCCTAACAAATCCGTTTTTGCCTGCCTAGTTTCTTCAATCTGTCTTGTAAGGGATGCATACTGATCCTTATACTGTCTTGCATCATCTTCTGCTTTATCTTTATCCAGATTCGCACGCACTTTTCGATTGATCTCATCAATATTTGCGATACTTGATTCCAGCTCTTTCGTAGATTCGTCCTGCAGTTCAATTACTGTCTTTCTTGCAGTCTCCTCGTCGAATACCGTCTGATCATACTCCCGTTTCAGCTGATCCTTACGAGCCTGTAGATCCGCAATCTGATCATCCAACCGATTCAAACTATCAAAAATCCGATGCTTATTTGCCGTAATTTCATTCAGCTGATCTCTTTTTCTCTGATTTTCACCATTCCTTGCAAGAATCTCCTGCTGTTTTCGGATCAATTCTGATGGTGATACCAATTCCCTTGGCGCATCCAGATAATATGTCTGCTCATCTGCAAACTTCTTTTTCTGGTCGGCAATCTGACCGATTGTGTGACGTTGGCTGAAAAGTTCTTTTTCCTTTTTCTCCAGATCTGCCAGCTGATCTCCTACCCCGATAATCCTAAGAAGCGTCTGCGCTTTATCTTTTCCAGAACTCTCCATAAATTTAGGAAGATTCAACGCCAATTGCTCTACGAATTCATTCAAAAGCTGCTGTCCGCTCTTATTCCCGTTCGGATCCGTCACCCTCAGACTGCTGTTTTTTCCCTTTCTCTCCACCACTAAACCATTACTCATTGTAATACGCAGATTCGGTGGTATCACAGAACCTTCCCTGATTGCCTGGGAAGGACGATATTTCTCCCCGCCCAATGCCCAGGCTATGGAATCCAATACAGATGTCTTTCCCTGATTGTTATTCCCGCCCACAATCGTCAGGCCTTCCTTTGAAGGTTCTATCTTTACGGCCTTGATTCGCTTGACGTTCTCTATTTCTAATTTATTGATCTTAATGCTATCCATCTTCCTTACCTCCTTAAGTCCTCCTTGAATTTTTTACTAAATAAGTCTTTTTACTATATCCTGGACATTGCTATTCCTGAATCTCCTTCAACATTGACTTCTTTATGGTATTTATGAGAAAATACTGCAGTCACAGTTTCACTTTCAGGAATATATTCCAGCGCTGTCAGATCATAGAGATCCCTTGTCTCCTGCAATGCCGGAAGCAACAATCTGCAGATCTTATTCTTATCTTCCATAACCCTACCCCTCCTGCGAGAGTCTCAAAAAAAACACTGTAAGCAGATTTCCATTTGTTGTGTTCTGCACGGTCAGGTATTTTTCTACAGCTTCCAAATATCCTTTTGTCAATACGACCGAAAACGCATGCCGGATTGACCGCTCGACTGCGCTGGGTGTCGTATTGTACATCGTGGATAGCTTATAATACAGCATGGAAATCTTCATACTCCAAATTTCGTCTGCCTCAAACAGTTCCATTGCTTCTGCAATATACCGAAAACCTTTGAAGTTTGCCGGCATTCCCATCTCTAATAATGCGTTCATTGCTTTATTTTTCATTTGAATCCTCTTTCCCAATATGCTATACTTTAATTGTATATTTGTGTGTGAGCGCTTAAGGATTGCCGTCCTGTATAAGCGCTCCTTTTCATTCCCAGACCACGCCGTCCGCAATATCCCGGTAGAACCACCAGCAAAAATCCTCGTATGTAATGCTGATCCGCCCATCCTTCTCCTGATAGGCTTTCACCGGCTTACCATGGATCCACGGCTTGTCCCGTTCCATATGCTCCCGTGCGTAACGCATGACCTCTTCTGTGATCGGGATCTCTTCTCTTGCATCCAATTCTACTCATCTCCTTTATATGTAAGCCCGATAATTACATATTTCAAAATTCTTAGTGTCGATAGAATTGGATGATTACCATTCTCCTCCTTGACTTCATGGATCCCTCTAATAATACAGGCTAAATCTGCCATTACTTCTATCTCAGATCCTTCCGCCACAACTTTACCTTCTTTACTAATGATCACTTACCAGCTACCCTCCTATCTACTTCCTCAACCGAAATCCTAAGCCATTCTGCCAGTGCCACTTTATTAATCTCATAGGAATTCTCGGTATTACCCGATTGTTTTGGCGGTATTGCAACACCAAAAGTCCAGATTCCACGCTTAATGCGTTCCCGGACCCTCTGCTCACCACATCCAATCGCCCTGGCAGTCTGCGCCGCATTCAGAATATCGTACAATCTCACACCTCCTCCTTCTTACGCTTTCCGGTATTTCTTCAAATGCGTCAATCCACATATATAGATCACCGCCTCTTCCCGGCCTTTTTCGTTAAGCTTCAATAAGCCTTTAAGAAGCTCCAATTGCTTTTCTGTTTCTTTAATCATTTCCTTGATTTCTGCATCTGTCGGAATCTCCAAACCTCACACCACCTCCTTCTCTTACGCTTGTAAATTTCTTCCAATTCTCCTATACTGTACTTACAAGACACTGCCATGTCTGAGTATGAAAGAAAGGAGAAATGAAATGGCTAAGATAAATGGAATACTCGAATACTTAGGCTCGCCTTATCACATTTCAACTATAGACAACGAACCTGTCATCCATCGTCAGCTTGATAATTTTGAGCTAGAAGTTTCGGGATTACATAAAAGTTCTATGAATTGTATTGTTTATGTTTGGATGATCTCGCCTCACCGTAAATTGATAGGTATTTACAGAGAAATCCATACCAAAGAGGATCTGAAGGATCTCCTCGGATACTGTTCTGTCAAATACCAAAATGTTCTTTCCCGAATTCAGGTCGAACGCGAAGACCAAACAAAATAACCGCCAGATCTTGTCTGGAAAGGTTATGATCTTCAAGAATCCTTTCCAGACGTTCCCTTTCTTCTTCTGACTCCGTCAGCAACTCAAATCTGCGCCATTCCATGGACATCTCACACCACCTCCTTCTCCACAGATAAATGAATTTCTTTTCTGAGTGTCCAGATTTCTGTACACCTAATGTGTTATGCTTACCTAAACAGCTTCCTTCTCTTCACTAAGAAAATACTCGATAGATACACCGAAGTAATCCGCAAGAGTTTTGAGCTTATCTACCTTAGGATTACTTCTTCCAGTTTTCCAATCTGATAAAACCGATTGAGAAATACCCGTATCTTTTGATACTTGATATGCTGTTTTGTTTGTTTTACCCAATAATTCAGCAAATTTTTTGTACACTTTTACACCGCCTTTCCGTATCTTACATATTGTAATTACTACGGAAATATGATATACTTCGTTTACCAGACAAAATATTATATATTTCCGTAGCATTTCCAAGTACTACGTTTTTACTTGGTATGCTCATACTATACTACGTTTTGACGGAATAGTCAATGCTTAATCCGTCTTTTCTTAGTATTTGTCTTAAATTTGTGAAAGGTGGACAAATCATGTATGAGATTTTTAGCAAATTACTACACACTTACGGAGTAACACCCTATAAAGTTAGCAAGGAAACAGGTGTATCTCAATCTACATTAAGTGATTGGAAATTAGGAAAAGTTACTCCCAAATCGGATACTATGAAAAAATTGGCGGATTATTTTGGCGTTTCGATTGATTATTTAATGACTGGAAAAGAGGGGATTGAAAAAGAACCCCAGCTAAAACCCCGAGACGAAAAAGACATCAAAGAGATTCTTTCCAGTACAGAACAACTCCTTAAGCAAGACGGGCTTATGTTCGACGGTCAGCCTGCCAGTCCTGAAGCTATAGATTCCATCCTCTCAGCCATGCAGATCGGGATGGAGATGGCTAAAAAGAAGAATAAAGAGAAGTACACTCCTAAAAAGTACAAAAAGGATTGATGATATGGATGATATTAGAAAATTAGCAAATTCACTTGCTAAGAAATACCAGAGCCGAAACCCTTTTGAAATCATACAGGGCATGAACACCATTCTGGTATTTGCACCGCTTATTGATGTACGCGGCTTTTATCAATACTTTCAAAGAAATAACATTATATACATAGATGAACATTTGCCAGAGTACGAACAAAAATTTGTTTGTGCGCATGAATTAGGGCATATGCTCATGCATCGAAAAGAAAATACCGTCTTCATGGATACCAGAACATACTTGAAGACCACACCTCATGAAACGGAAGCTGATAAGTTCGCAATGGAATTGCTAGTTCCAAATGAAATTATTTTAGAAAACTGTAGAAACACTACCGAGCAGCTATCAAGGCTGACTGGATATTCGGAAGAATTGATAAGATTAAGGCTTAAATAGCATATAACCGCTCCGGCGTTTATATAGATTTCTCAATGTAAGGTTGAATAAACAAAAGAAAGTGAGTATACAAATGGATTTTATTGAAGAAATAACTCAATTTTCAAAAAGAATCGAGCATATTAAGGATAATATATACACAGAAGAGGCTACCAAGACGTCCGTCATCCTTCCATTCTTCCAATTGCTAGGATACGATGTGTTCAATCCTTTAGAGTTTATTCCAGAATATACTGCGGATACAGGAATAAAAAAAGGAGAAAAAGTTGACCAATGTCATTTAGTTAAGGCATTGCCTTATTGGCTTCTCTTCAGGCAGGGATATTGTAACGTCTATCTCTGCCTGATTTTTCTTTTAAAGGGAGATTTGTCTGTATTTATGCAGCACAAAAAGACAGATTGCCATCTGTCTGAAAAGAAAGTATACTTAATATTGAGAATCAGGCTACACGATACAGAAAACTTACCATTGACTTAGGCCTGACTTTGCGAGGGTCTGATCGGCCATGTCTGACAGGTAAAAGATTCTTCTGTATCAGTCTCTCAACATCGGGTGGGGAAATATCATTCCGCAGGAAATAACGGCATATATGAATCGCTCTTGTGTAATTCATCTGGTAAACATGTTTGGTATCCTTTTGCTGAACTGTCACATGCATTGTGATGATTTCACAATAATTGTAAAGAATCAGACGCGCGTAAATTTCCTGCATGGTATACTCCACCTTTTTTGAATGGAAACAGCTTAACCCGACTGCATATTTCAATTCCCGGAAAGAAGTTTCAATCCCCCACCTCATTGCATAAATCTTCTTTATTTCATCTGCCGGAAATTCATCTGCCGGCAGGTTTGTAATGATACATTCGTATGAATCCTCTGTAATGGCAAACCGCACCACCCGAAAGGCCAATTCATAAAACATCCTGTCGTGTAAGTCCAGATAATCAAAAGGACTCGCTTTCGGGAGGATCTTATACTTTTCCGGGTTGCCCTTCACTTCTTTTGTCTGTTTCCGGGTCAGTACAAGGCGCATGGCATGGTCAAATTCATCCCTGGAAGGAAGTTTAAAGCTCCCGGCCATGCTCCCGCTGCCCCCATCCTTGACGCGGATCAGATAATACATGCCTTTCTCCTGTATATGCGCAAAGATGTTATAGGTTTCGTACCCCCTGTCAGCAATAAAGATTGTTTTTTCCTGCGTCGTGCAGCGGTCAGCCATTTGTGTCATTGCAAGGGATTCATTCTTTTTACGGGCAGGCTGTATCACTGCGTCCGTATAGCGTCTTTCACACAGATCATAAAGCGCATTCAGATGAAGCTGGTTGAATCCTTTCTCTGTTGGCAGTGACTGGAAGTGCGTATCAGCATCCTTCGGGTTACGGGCAATATTCAGGTCAGAACCATCACAGGCCAGCAACCGGTATCCCTTATACTTCTTTTCCAATGGGAAAAGGGCATTAAACTCATAAAACAGAAATGGGAGCGCCTCCGGGAGCAGTTTAGCTCTTTGCTGGCTAAAAGCAGAGACCGAAGGGGTATCAACAGAAAACTGAAAATGCTCCAATAATTCTTTCTGCAGACTGCCACTTTCCATAGAAAGCAGGAACCGGATTGTAGATGCAAAATCAAGTTTTCTGCTTCTTGAAAAGTCAGTCGCTGGGTTTTTAGAAAACAGCCATGGGGCAGATGCCATCTCCTGGATAAGGAATAATAGATCATTTTTTACATGTTCAGCAAATGTCATGGGCGTTACCTCCAAAAATGTAATACATTCAAGGGGCTTTGCCACAAATTTTTTCATGTTTGTCAAGTGTTTTTTCAAAAAAGTTACAAAAAAAGAGCAGGGTATATATTTCTATATACCTTGCTCTGTAAAGAGCGTCACTGCTAATGCCTTAACTAAATGACATTGGCCGCGGCAGTCCTCTTTTTTAGTAAGATATGTTGCAATTGCTTGATCCTTATCATATTCCTGTAAGTCGTCTGTTGGAATATACTATTTTGTGATTTTAACGCTGGACTTTTGTCCCTTGTTTTTGAAAAGTTTTTTGTATGCCTTTAATTTGCTCTTCGGTACTTTGATTTTTGCTTTTGGAGAAATGCCTTTGAATGCTTTTTTGCCGACTTTTTTCAGTACCGTAGATTTGACTTTCACTGTTTTTAATACCTTGGCTCCTTCAAATGCGGAAGCTCCTATTTCGGAAATGTTTTTCCCGATGGTTACGGTTTTTAATTTTTTGTTGTTTTTGAAAGCCTTCTTTTCAATGTTAGTTACTTTAAAGGTTACGTTCTGGATCTTAACGGTATCCGGTACGGTAAACGTTCTGTTTTTATTATTTGCAGGTTTTACGAATGTTACCGTTCCGCCGCTTGCGGCAGAAGTAATTACCTTATAATTTGCTTTCTTGCTGTCGTCCGGATACGTGGTACCTGGCTTCGGCAGTTTCGGTTCTTCTTTTGCTGCGGCTTTTAAATTTGCCATTGCGGTTTTTAATTCATTTAATGCTGTTTGAATTTCCGCAAAAGAGCCGGCTGCCTGCAGGTTCTTTAATTTGGTAAGTGCTGCCTGAAATACGTTCCAGGATGCCGGCGTATACGCGCTTTGGACTTTCTTGGCTGCTTCTGAAATCGCGGTATTTACATTTTGATCCAGCTCTTCTTCTTTTGAAATTAATTGATCCATTGCAGTATTCAGCTCATGCAGTGCATTTTGAATTTCACCGTAAGAATCGGAAGCCATGGCATTCTGCAACTTGGAGAGAGCGGACTGGAAAGCGTTCCAGGAATTTTGTGAATACGTATCCGGTCTTTTTTGGGATGCTTCTAACGTAGCGTTATATACGTTTTGCTCCAGCTCTTTTTCTTTTGTAACCAGTTGATTCATTGCGGTGTTTAGTTCATCCAGCGCTGCCTGAATTTCATCCGTAGTACCGGAAGTTTGAATATTCTGCAGCTTGGTAAGCGCCTTCTGGAAGCTATCCCAGGAATCCGGCGTATAGTCGTTTTGTTCTTTCTGCTCTGCTTCTGAAATAGCGGCAGCCACATTTTGGTTCAGATCTGAACGGCTGTTTAATTTGACGGAGTATATATTTGTTGTTTTGCCGTCTTCTGACTGTACAAGGACTTTTATCGTTCCGCCTGCATCTGCAGGGACAATACTTACAGAAGCATTATTTGTTGCTTCTGCAGCAACGGAAGCCTCTTGAGACAGTCCTTCAATATTCATGGTATATCCGTCCGGGTTAAAGTTATTCGCTGTAAATCCCGGTACGGCAGTTCCGTTGATCGTAAAATTACTGAGTACGGCAGTTCCGTTTGTCTGATGGGAAACTCCTGTGTTTATAATTTCACACTCTACTAAACCTACATAAGGAGGATGCTGATTGTTGTTTGCAAGTTTAATGGTAAGTGAAAGAGCATTCAGCTCCGACTGGAATGTGTAGGTGGCTTTGTTATTGTTGTTTGTATCAACCTGGGTAGCGGTTACTTCATTGGCATCTAAAGTTTTGGTTGTAATACCGTCCGAATAACTGAACGATACTTCCGTCGGCAGCGTGTGAATAGAATCATCCGTATAATGGTACAGATTGACTGATTTCAATGTCTGCACATCTTCCCAGGTAAACGTAATGGCAGGACCGGTGAGTAATGCAGAATCCCAATTGGTCCAGCGTTTTTGTTTGTCTTTTCTGGAGGCTGCCAGATCTGTTTCTCCGTTGATGATTGCACGCAGGTTATCGGATTCCGGATAACAGGTCTGCGTTAAAGAAGAACAGTCCGGAGCTATATTTTTAGGAGTTGTCGTTATGGATTCTGCGACACGTACCGTTAACTTGGTCGGCATCGTTTTATTTTCCGAAATCGTTACGGTACCGTTGATCGTAACCAGGTCGCCTATGTTAGCAAATGCCGTGTCGGAAACGGAGTCCCAGGTAACCGGATAGTCTCCATAGAGACGGCCGTCCGGCAGAATCGCAGCTACGGTTTCGGGCAAAGCGGGTACAATGTTTGGACGGGTGGCTTTGGAGTAATGTTTGATCGCCGCAATGACCGGCTTGACCTGCAAAGTTGCCGTGACCGGAATCTGTTCCATGCCGTAAATCATGTTGCCGTTGATCTGGTATTCTCCTGGATTATTATAGATTTCTTCCGTAATTTCATCCCATTTTACAATCAGAGAAGCGTTTTTGTTGTCGCTTGTGACAGCGGCTGCCTTTGTTTGCAGGGATGGTTTTGTTCCCATATCAAACTGATACTCGGTTTTCAGGTCATAGCTTTTGATATAAGGCTGTGCTTCTGCTGAATTTACCGTATTCACCTGAATTGTTTTTGCATCCATGCCGTCAGATTCTACTTTTAAAGTAAAACCGCCTGCGGTTTCCGTGCTTTTTATAATAACGAGAGCTTTTCCGCTGAACGCGTTGATATTTGCGTTCTTCGAATTGGTCAGAACGGATTTCTGCTGGTATTTATCGACGGTGGAAGCGTTTCCGTTGTCTACGCCGGCAATTTCTCCATGACCGGTCAGTGTAAAACGAATATTGTTGTCTGCCTGGCTTGCAAACTCTCCGTTGCGGTCTGTGATATCAACAGTGATATAAGCAAGACTGGAACCGTCTGCGGCAATTTCTGTTTTTTCCGGAGTTACGACCAGTTTGGAGCCTTCGTCGCTGTTGGTTTTTACCTGTTTGATTCCAAGTGTATCGGTAATTTCATTGTTATTTTCATCATATGCTTTCGCGCTTAATGTTCCGGCTTCGTATTTTACCTGAAACTGTGCCGCCATGTTGCCTGCGGTATTGTTATCCGCTGTATTGCCGGCGGTGCATTTCGACGGGTTTTCGGAGGTTGTACGGTACATGCCGTATGCATAACCGGCGTCGGTGGTGATCGACTCTCTTGTTGCACTTCCGATTAATTCTCCGTTTAAATACAATTCTACTTTTGCTGCGTTTGAGTAAAGATCTACCGGGACTTTGCCGCCGGAAACGACCAGGTCATCCTCATTCCAGCAGCCCGGAACGATATGCATGGTGGTTTTATCATCTCTCCATTGGCTCGTATAGAAATAGAAAGAATCCTTCGGGAAACCCGCCGTGTCAATAATTCCAAAATACGAGGAGTTTGGGATCGCTTTTGCATCTCCGCTGACAGAACCTGTGTTTAACCCGTTCCAGTTTGTCGGTTCGCCGATATAATCAAATCCGGTCCAGACGAATGTTCCGGACATAAAATCATTTTTAATGACAGGCAGCCATGCGTTTCTTGCCGTCTGGCCCCAGTCTACGGCATGGGTGTCATAAGCGGTATTCTGGTAATTGCCGGTCTGTGAGAACTGACTTTTCGTAGAATAGATCCCGCGGCTGTTGATGGCAGAAACGGTTTCGGATCCTACGAGACACCAGTCCGGCTTCCTTTGGTGGAGAGAACCGTAAACTCCGGGCGAGTAATTCAAACCTACGACGCCGCCTGAAGCGGCAAGAAGTTCATCTACGTGGGTGCGCAGGTCGGATGCATTGCCGGCAACATTGTTATCGCCGTGGGTAATCGGTTTTGTTGGATCAATGTCCTGAATCCATTGGATCATGTTGGAAGCGTAACCTTCATATTCGGTTACATAAGTCGGATTCGTTGTGCCTGGCACGCCGAAATTAATTTCATTACCGATGGACCACATCACAACAGACGGGTCGTTTTTATCACGGTTGACAAAGGATTCCAGAGCGAACTGATACCATTTTTCGTCTGAGGAACCGCCGATTAAATGGTTGTTTTCGCCGAGCGTTTGATTAAAGTATTTGGAGAAGTCGTTGGAATTGCCGTTTTTTGCATAAGCCCATCCGTCGTACACTTCATCCATCATCAGCATGCCAAGTTCGTTACAGGCTTCCAGCAATATTTTGCTTGGGGCATTGTGGCTGGCACGGATTGCATTACAGCCCATTTCTTTCAGGATTTCTACCTGACGGTAAACGGCGTCGCGGTAAGCTGCAGCGCCGAGAGCGCCCTGGTCATGGTGCATACATACGCCTTTCATCTTCATCTTCGTTCCGTTTAAAGAAAAACCGGTATTTGCGTCATATGCAAAATAACGGAAGCCGAATTCTGTCGTATAGGTATCGACTACTTTACCGCCGACTAAAATTTCCGTTTTTACATCATACAGATTCGGATTGTCGCAATCCCAGAGTTTTGGTTTGTTTACGGTTATTTCCTGCGTTTGTTTTTCGGAATTTTCTGCAGCAATGGATAAAGTGTTTTCTGCGGGAGACTTAGATACCGTAGTTCCCTTGGCATCCAGTATTGTAGTCCGTACGGCAGCATTTATCTGTGCGCTGCTGTCGTTTTGTACGGTAGTTTCTACTTTTACCGTAACGTCGCCGTCTTTTTGCGCTTCCAGCTGCGGCGTTGTAACGTATGTGCCGTTTAATCCCACATGTACCGGATCTGCTACCGTTAAAGTAACGTCTCGGTAAATACCTGCGCCGGAATACCAGCGGCTGGACGGAAATTCGCTGACTGCTTTTACGGCAATGACATTTTCCGACGTACCGTCGCATGTGATCAGGTCCGAGATGTCAAAAGAGAAATTGGTATAGCCGTAGTGATGCTCTCCGATTTTCGTGCCGTTTATGTAGACATAGGCATTGTTGTATACACCGTCAAAGTTCAAAATTACGGATTTTCCGCCATAGCTTGCGGGAAATACGACGTTTTTACGGTACCAGCCCGTACCGCCCGGCAAGAATCCGGATTCGGCTTCATAGTCGTTGGAAAATTCCTGTGTGATGCTGAAATCATGCGGAATCTGAACGTTTTCCCAGGAAGAATCGTTGTAATCTTTTCCTCCTGCGTCTACTTGCTCTGTTTCGTCGAATAAGAATTTCCAATCCTTATTAAAATTGATTTCCCGATCTGTCGAATCCTGTAAGATTTCTGCCGTTGTTTCTGCTGCCTGTGCAGAATCCGCAGTTATCGCGGGACTGCCAAGCGTCAGCACGGCCGCCATCAGGACGGACAGCCATTGTTTCATACGTTTGTTTTTCATGTGTTACCTCCTGTTTTTGCTTTGCATCATACCCATAAAGTGGTTTTCTGAATCAGAAAACACCGTTGAATTTTGAAAATTCAAACTATTTTTATTATATAATAAATTTGTAAAAACGTAAAGGCGGCAGAAACGCTATTTGAAATAAAATAAGATCCAAATAAGACCGGCGGCCGTTGCTTTGAGGCATATCAGAAGGATATGTCCGGCTCCAGTATCCTTACGGTAAAATCTTTTTCCGGAGGTATCGTGCAGGATTCGTTTTCGGTACTGGTTTGGGGGAAGACCTATAATTGTACGGAACAGTTTGGAAAAATGCTGGGAATCTTTCAGGCCTACCTGGGCGGAAATGTGGGTCAGCGTCAAATCCGTGTTCAGCATCAGGTCGATTGCCTGGTTGATACGGTAGATATTGATGTAATTTAAAATGGTAAGGTTCATATGCTGAAAAAAAACTTTGCTTAAATAACGCGAAGATATATTCAGATGGTCGGCTATGTCTTTCACCAGAATCTTCCTGTCAAAATTTTCATGGATATAAGAAAGTGCGTAAGAAACATAGCGGATCTGTTCCGGCGACAGAGAATCTGAGACTGTGAGCAGTGCGTGGTTTTTGCGGGTCAGCTTCATCAGTTCCAAAAGCAGTTCCGTCAGATGCAGATTGGCCAATGCCAGATGCAGGGAATCGTTTTCGGCGGTTTCTTCTATAATATTGTCAATCAGGGAAGAGAACGTTTCATTGGAGGCCAGATGGAAACAATGTCCGTACGGAACCGTCAATGCCGTGATCATGTCAAACGAATCTGTTTCGCTCCGATTCAGATACAGCCGGGAAAACGGAGCGGGATCGAAATGGATATGCCGAAACAGACAGGTATCCGGAGCGTCCAGATAAAACGAATGGACGGTATTCGGAAGGATCATGACAAAATCTCCGGCAGTACAAGATAGTTTCCGGTTGTTTATATCCATAGCGCAGCTGCCCGAATCGATCAGATAAATCTCGATGGATCGGTGAATGTGTTTCATAAAATGGTAGGGATAGTTTCGGGTTTGCCTGGCAGCGCTGATGATCACCTGCGCACCCAAATGAATTTCGCCGGAAGAAAAAGAAGAAATCTCTGGTTGGTGTTTTTCTGTCATAATGAGGACCTCCGAGTTCCGATTTATACAAAAAAGATATAAAAATGGACGGTTTTAAACAAGAAAAAGGAACAACAAAATGATATAATAGGATGTAAAGAAAGTCAATTGTATTGTGAAAAGTGAATAGGAGTTATGCGAGTGAAGAAAAAAATATGTGTAATTAGTACAATTATTATTCTTGTAATTCTGATTTTTCTGATTTTTTTCATTTCAAGGAATCGTTTTTCCCTGTCAATAGATGGAAACAAAATAGACAAAGAAGAGTTTTTGGACGCAGCGTTGTTAAGGCGGTATGATGTCACCGGTTATTTTACTCAAAAAGGCGGGGGAACGGTAGATGCCGGTTTTTGGGAGCGGGAGAGTGCGGGAGAAATTCCCTACCGGAAATTAACGGAAGAGACGCTGGAAGAATTGAAATATTTTTATGCGGTCTATGGGCTTGCAAAAGAGAAAGGGTATGTGCAGGACAGCAGTTATACGGCGTTTTTGGAGCGCTGGGAAGCGGAAAACACTTCCCGCAAAGAAAAGATTGCAAAAGGAGAGCCCGTCTATGGGCTGGCGGAGTATACGAAGGAGCTGTATCGGGAATACGAAATGGATATGATTCAGAAGAGTTATTGTGAGAACCCGGATAATGAAGGGATGGAAATTTCTGATGAAGAACGGAAGGAATATTATGCCGCGCATGCAGACGCATACCGGCAGGAGGACGACAGGGTTTTGGATTATGTGAAAATTCCGTATGAACAGGAAGGGATGGGGGAAGCAGAGGTCAAAGAACACAAAGAAACCCTGACAAAAATTTACAAACAGACAGATAAAGAACATTCTCTGGCACAGCTGGCAAAGAAGGAGGAGAGTGTTGCAGGCTATCTGGAACATGCCGATGTGACGGCGTCGGATTTAAAAATGTATTCCAGGAGCATCAGTGATATTCTGGAATATGCCTGGGACTTGAGTGCGGGAGAATCCACGGCGGTTCTGGATGAAAATGGCTGTCTGTATCTGATCGCCTGTACAAAACGCAGTCCAAACGACACGGTAACTGTTGACGATGTGGCAGATCATATCGACAAGGAACTGCGGGAGAGCAATTATGACCGGATCATAGAAGAGCGCGCGGCAAATGCCGTTGTGGACGGCGATATGGAGCAATTGTATTCTTTTATGAAACAACACGTAAACGACGGAATGTGAAAGGAGAAAGAATGAAAAAGAAATGGTTGGCGCTGATATGCGCGTTTGCGGCAGCAGGAACGGGGGTTTTGAACGCATCCTCCGTCTGTGTCAACGCGGACGCAGCAGAAAAAAGCGGTACGGTATATTATGTCAGCAGTCGAAACGGAGACAATGCAAATACCGGAACGTCAGAGAACGAAGCATGGGAGACTCTGGATCATCTGAAATCGGTTTCACTGAAACCGGGAGATGAAATCCTTTTAGAAAAAGGATCGGAGTTTTATGGGTTTATCCATCTGAAAGATGTGCACGGAAGGGCAGATGCGCCGATTAAGATCGGAAGCTACGGTACGGCGGAGAGCCGTCCTGTGATTCATGCAGACGGGCAGGGAATCTGGTATCAGTCCTATGGAAACACCATGGATAACAGGAATCACAGGTCAAAAGGCTACGTCTCTTCGGCAATTTTACTGTACGATGTGGATTTTGTGGAAATCAGCGGACTGGAGTTGACGAACTGGTCGGATGATTTTACTTATTTTAAAGGCGCGGCAAGCAGCGCTTCGGAAATTGACGACCGTATGGACCGTACCGGCGTTTCGGGAATTGCCAAAGACGGCGGTACGATGGAACATATTTACCTGAACGATCTCTATATTCACGATGTGGACGGCAATATTGAGGATAAGCATATGAATAACGGAGGGATCCAGATGAATGTACTGCCTCCGGCAAATGAGGCGGAAACCGGGATCGCGAGGTATCACGATGTGAAAGTAACAAACTGCCATGTAAAAGACGTATCCCGAGCGGGTATCTGCGTCGGTTACACGTACCAGGGAGGCAGATTCAACGGTTCTGCGATTTCGGACGAGACGGCGAAGACCTACGGGCATACAAACCTTTTGATCGAGGGCAATTATGTGCAGGATGTGGGGAACGACGGTATTGTGGCGATGTATGCGTACCGTCCGCTGATTCAGAGAAATGTATCGGATAAGGCGGGAGCGGATCTTGAAATTTATACCGCCGAAAAAACACCGGAGGAATACAGAAAATTCTGGCAGCCGTTTTGTGCGGCGATCTGGCCGTGGAAATGCAAAGACGCCGTGTTCCAGTATAACGAAGTGTTTGACACCGTAGACAGCCAGGACGGGCAGCCGTGGGATGTGGACTGGTCGGACGGAACGGTGTATCAGTATAATTACAGCCATAATAACGGCGGCGGATGTATTATGATCTGCGGCGCGGAGGCGTATCGCGGTATTTTCCGTTACAATATCAGCCAGAATGACTTAAAGGGCTTGATTGCACTTGCAGATGCCAATCCCAAAGCCGAAATTTCCAATAATGTATTCTATATCGGAAATGACCTGAATACGAAGCTGTTTATTGATAAAAGCAATTATAACGGGACGGCGGAACTGAGAAACAATATCTTTTATAATGTAAGTACAAAGAAAACTGCCGGCGAGACGATCGTAAAGGCAAGGCGCAGCTTTACAAACAATATTTTTTACGGATATGACGGCTGTACGCTTCCGGAAGGTTCGATTACCGCCGATCCGAAATTTGAGAATCCCGGCGGGGCGCCGGTCAATTCCGCATCGGGAGCGCTGCACGATCAAACCGTATATGAGGGGTACCGTCTGCAGGAAAATTCTCCGGCAATCAATGCCGGTGTGTTGTCCGGTCGGAGTGCAAAATATGATTTCTTCGGCAATCCGGTCGGAGCGCAGCCGGATATCGGCGTATTTGAATCGGATACGGCGGAGAGCGTACTGGCGCTGGGCGGAGATCTGGTTACCGTGGAAAACGGAAGGATTACGGATGTGCCGGAGGGGATGACGGCAGCCTGGCTCAAAGAACAGCTGATTTATGCAAGAGACGTGGAGATCCGCATCGTAAAAGACGGCAAAGACATTCCGGAGGAAGATGTCGTTCCGGCAGGCGCGGCGGTAGTGATTGCAAGAGATGGTAAAACCGTGGAGTATACGCTGAATGCGCAGCAGGAGGCAGGTTATCTTGATTATGAACAAACGAGTATGACGGTGTCCGCAGGCAGTGCGGAAGATGGAAGTTCCGAATGGTCCAGTCCGGAAGATGCAACGCCGGCATCCAATGTAATTGACGGAGATGAAAATACGATTTGGTGCAGCAGATGGGACGATGCGGATCAGACGAAGCTCTGGCTTTTGATGGATCTGAAAACGTCAAAACCGGTGGCAAGGCTGACCTATGTGCCGAGGAAGAGCAAAACGTCCGGTATCTTTACGAAATACAGGATCGAAGTCAGCGAAAACGGGCAGACCTGGACAGAGGCCGCCGCCGGAACCTGGAGCGGCGATTCCACGGTCAAATATGCGGCGTTTCAACAGGTCAATGCGCGCTATGTAAAAATAACGGCGGTGGAATCCATTCCGGATAACAACAAGGCGATGGGAACCGCGGCAGAAATCCGAATCGGATATCAGGCAAATGCGTCGGGACAGTAAGGAGGAGAAGATGATGATACGAAAAAGAATATTAACTGCAGTTACTGCAATTTCCATGCTCTGCTCCCTGGCGGTTCCGGGTATGCATACAGACGCCGCTCAATCCGGAGGCAGACAGGCAAAGAGCGGAACGACGTATTATGTCAGCACGCTTCACGGAAAAGACAGAAACGACGGAAAAAGCCAAAAGACGCCGTTTTACAGCATTCAGAAAATCAATCACCTGGATTTGCAGCCGGGAGACCGCGTGCTTTTAGAATGCGGTTCCGTATTTACGGACGGATATCTGCATCTGTTCGGACAAAGCGGAAGCGAGGAAGCGCCGATTGTCATTGACAAATACGGCGAAGGGGCGCTGCCGGTGATCGATACAAACGGGGAAGGCGTATGGTATCAAAATTACGGATACCGGCTGGATAATACGGATCACAAATACCAGGGATACGTTTCGTCTTCTGTTCTGCTCTATGATACGGAATACATTGAGATCAGGAACCTGGAAATTGTAAACCGGGCTCCGGCAATCGAGACGGAATATAATGAAATCGATGTGATGAATCGTACCGGTGTGGCAGCCGTCGCACAGGACCGGGGGACGCTGGACCATATTTACCTGGACGGGTTGAATATACATGACGTGATCGGAAACGTATACGATAAGCATATGAATAACGGAGGGATTTATTTCACGGTGTTCCTGCCGCACGACGCAGAGGAATCGGGCGGTGAATATGTATCCGAAAACGGGATTCCCCGTTATAACGACGTGCGGATTGAAAATTGTATTGTGAACAATGTAAACCGCTGGGGAATTGCGGTTGGATATACCGCATACTGGGAAAAGTTTCCGGATGCGGGAGATAAAGAGATTCCGGATGCGGATATTGCAGCGTACGGTTCCACGAACGTGGTTATTCGAAATAACTATGTCAAGGATGCCGGTGGAGACGCGATTACACCGATGTATTGCGACCGCCCGCTGGTAGAGTACAATGTGTCGGACGGTGTGGCAAGGCAGATTAATACGACGGATTATTGTAAAAACAACAATGCGGCGCAGACAAAAATCGTAGGAAGAGTAGCTGCCGCAATCTGGCCGTGGAAATGCAAAGATGCCGTATTCCAGTATAATGAAGCGTTTGATACCAGAAACGGAGACGCTGGAAACGATGACGCCCAAGCATGGGATGCCGACACGGGAGACGGAACGCTTTACCAGTACAATTACAGCCACAACAATACGGGCGGATGCGTCATGTTTTGTTATCCGCGTTCGTATCGGAATACATTCCGCTATAATATCAGCCAGAATGACTTAAAAGGAGCGATGGATATTGCACAGAATCCGGATGCGCACGTGTATAACAACGTATTTTACATGAAAGAAGGGATTCCGTTTATACGCTCGGCAAACAGAACGTCAGGAGGAGGAAGCCTGACGGCAGAAAATAATATTATCTATTATTCCGGTGAAGAACCCGGAACGGATACATGGAAGAAATTCGGAGGACCGTTAACGGTAAATTACAGCCATAACCTGTATTATAATTATACAAGTACGCCGGAGAGCGATACGCATGCGGTAACGGCGGCAAAAGGCGAAAAGATTTTTCAGGATGCGGGAAGCGGGCCGGATTCGACCAATGGGTTTGTAAGCCGGCATGACGATCCGGGCGTCAGAAGCCTGTTCGACGGGTATAAGCTGGCAGAAAATTCTCCGGCAATCGGCGCGGGGAAAGTGATTGAAGATCAAAACGGCAAGCCTGCCAGTGAAAAAGACTTTTTCGGAAACGATTTAAGAAGCGTCACTGCATTTGATATCGGTGCGCATCAGTATCAGGAAAGCGAAGCGCCTGCTATGCCTCCGGCTCCGCAGAAAACGGAAGTGGGCGAACCGGGAGAAGATTCTGTTACGATCCGCTGGCCGGCAGTACAGGATTTGGTTGGAATTTCAGGATATAAAATTATGGACGGCGACCGCGTACTGATGGATATCACAGATCCTGCGGAAGCAACCGATCCTGACACGCAGATGATTTCGGTAAAACTGGATCACCTGGAAGCAGGAAAACAGTATACACTGTCGGTTGTTGCGTACGATATCAACGGAATGGTTTCCAAGGCACAGGAATTTACGTTTACAACGAAGAAACAGCAGCAGGAGGTCCCAGGCGGCAAGGATGAGGAAGAGGAAAATAACAATAAAGTAAGCGCCATTCGATTGGATCGGGCGAGCGCCGTGCTTTATACCAAAGGCGCTAAAACATTGACGTTAAAAGCTTCCCTGACAAACCTCAGCGGTACGATTCACTGGAGTTCTTCCAATCCCGCGGCTGCGACAGTGGCAAACGGAACCGTAACGGCAAAAAAAGCAGGAACGGCAGTGATTACGGCAGCGGTCGGAACTTATAAAGCGTCCTGTACGATTACGGTAAAAAAACCGTCTTTGAGTGTGAAAAAGTCGATTTCTGTCAAGAAGGGCAAAAAAACGAAGCTGAAGGTCACGGCTCTGCCCAAAGGCAGCATTACATTTAAGAGCAGTAATAAAAAGATCGCTAAAGTAAACAAGAAAGGCGTGATCAAGGGCATCAAAAAAGGGAGATGCAAAATTACCGTAAAGTGCAACGGATTAAAGAAAACCGTAAAAGTGAAAGTAAAATAAAAGATCGACGGGACAGCCAATCGTAAGCGGCGGTCCCGTCGCTTCTGTTTTTCATTCCGCTTTGGAGGATAATCAATCAATAGAAAAAAAGAAAAAAACGATTAAAAAATTAAAGTTTTTTTAAAAAAACGCTTGCAATTTGTTAAAATATCGTTTATAATTTAATCCGTTGTTAAGGAAATGCGCCATTAGCTCAGCTGGAAGAGCACCTGACTCTTAATCAGGGTGTCCAGGGTTCGAGCCCCTGATGGCGTACTGAAAAGCACTGATTTTGCGGACGAAAGAGCCGCGGGGTCGGTGTTTTATTTTTGGAAAAAGGAAGGCGGAGAAATACAGATGAGACATTATAAAGCGGTAGTATTTGACCTGGACGGAACGCTTTTAGATACGCTTGAGGATTTAACGGATAGTGTAAACGCAGCGCTTCTGGCATTTGGCGGATCGCCCAAAAGCATCGAACAGATACGGACCTATGTGGGGAACGGCATTCGAAATCTGATGATTCGCTGCGTGGAAGGCGGGGAAGATCATCCGGAGTTTGAACAGATCTTTCAGGCATTTCGTGAGCATTACAAACACAACAGCAGGAATAAGACGAAACCCTATGACGGCGTGACAGAGCTTCTTCGGACGTTGAAGAACGACGGATATCTTCTTGCGATCGTTTCCAATAAAGCAGATTTTGCCGTAAAAGATTTAAATGCATATTATTTCAAAGAGTTTGGCATGGCGGCGGTCGGCGAACGCGAAGGGGTGGCAAGAAAGCCTGCGCCGGATGCCGTCTGGTCCGCATTAAACGAACTGGGAGTTTCACCTGAGCAGGCGGTCTATGTCGGAGATTCCGAAGTGGACGTAAAAACCGCGGAACATGCAAACCTGCCCTGCATCAGTGTTTTATGGGGGTTTCGGGAAAAACAGTTTTTGAAAGAGCATGGCGCAGTCTGTTTTGCCGAAACCGCCGGGGATATACCTGCGCTGTTAGAAAAGATTTAACGGCAATTAAACAGAGCGATCAGTTCTCGGAGAGATCGCCGAATGCATTTTAATTTATCCGGTATCCACTTGTTTTTGTAAAAAAAGCGGCAGCAGCGGTTTGGACAGCGGCGCGAACAGCAGCATTTACGTCTCATAAAGCCCTCCCGGCAAAGTTTTGTTTATCTTATGCGGGAAGGGCTTTTTTGTGTGTAAAGGCGCGTCAAACGAGAGAGCCTGTCTTTGCGCGTGAGGCGGTTAATTTAAAGATCGGATTTCCCATGGCGGAGAATTTCTCTTCATATTCGGTCAAAATGTTTCCTTTATTCATGGAAGGATCCTGATGCAGATCTAACGTATATGCGTCGATGCGCCATCCGGCTTTTGGTATTTCTTCCAGAGAAAAGTCAAACAGTCCCCGGTTATCTGTTTTAAATTCTATGTGACCGTCGGGGGAGAGTATTTGACCGTACAGCGCAAGGAAGGCGCCGGAGGTTAAACGGCGTTTGGCATGCCGGTCTTTTGGCCAGGGATCGGAAAAATTTAAATAAATACGGTTCACTTCATTCGGAGCAAAAACGTCACAGATTTCTCTGGCGTCCATACAGATAAATTTGAGATTGTCAAGCGGCTGCTCTGTTGTTTTAGCTAAAGCGCGGATCAGTACGCTTTCGTAGCGTTCGATGCCGATGTAGTTGATCTGCGGGTTTTCTCTGGCAAGCGTTGTAATGAACTGTCCTTTGCCCATGCCGATTTCAATATGGATGGGATGTTCGTTCAAAAAAACCGTGTGCCAGAGACCTTTGAGTTCTTGCGGCATGGGAATACAGCAGGGACTGCCTGCCACAGCTTCTTTTGCTCCTTTGATGTTTCTTAAACGCATAGTATCGTCCTCTTTTCGTGATAATATCAATAACCGGTTTCTATCATACAACAAATTGAAAGATATTGTAAATTATTATTGCGAATCTGAAAAGGTAAGTCTATACTGTTATTAGACAGAATCAGACAAAATTTTGCAAAGCGAGGGATCACTTTGAAGATATATTGGAATCGGAACATTCGAAAGATATGGACACGAACGGCGGCTTTCTGTGGGATCGGAATGCTTGTGCTTGGTATATTGGCACAGCCCGTGCAGGCAAAGAGAAAAAAAAGCGCGCAATACTGGCCGAGCGGACCGGAAATCGTTTCGTCAGCCGGGATTATTATGGATGCGGAAACGGGAACCATACTCTATGAAAAAAATATCCACGACGTTCATTATCCTGCCAGTATTACAAAGATCCTTACGACGCTTTTGGCGATTGAGAACAGCAAGATGGATGAGATCGTCACGTTTTCCAAAGATTCCGTGTATAAGACGGAGGGTTCCGGAATCGCAAGAGACGTGGGCGAGCAGATGACGATGGAGCAGTGTCTGTACGGGATTATGCTCTCCTCTGCCAATGAATGCGCTTATGCAGTGGGGGAGCATGTCGGCGGGGATATCGGCTCGTTTGTCCAGATGATGAACGACCGGGCGGCCAAGCTGGGCTGTCAGAACACGCATTTTAATAACAGCAACGGACTGCCGGATGAACAGCATTATACCAGTGCATACGATATGGCGCTGATTGCCAGAGAAGCGTATCAAAACGAAACGTTCCGGATTATCTGTTCCGCAAAAACGTATACCATTCCCTTTACCAATAAGCACACCGATGAGGAGACGTATCTGCAGAATCATCATCAGATGCTCTATCCTTACCGGACGAGAAAGTATCTGTACGATTACTGTCTGGGAGGAAAGACGGGCTATACGGTTGCCGCCGGCAATACGCTTGTCACCTATGCCGAAAAAGACGGTATGACGCTGATCTGCGTTGTGATGAACGCACCCAGCGGTCATTATGAAGACACAAGGGCATTGTTCGATTTTTGTTTTGACAATTTTAAAGTGATGAACGTGCGGGAAAACGAGACTTCCTATACGCAGCAGGATGCGGAGCGGAAAGGCGTTTTGGGAAGCTATGAACCGTTTGTTGCATTGGATGCATCCAGCCATGTGATCTTGCCGATTACGGCGGAATTTACGGATGCGGATTCCGAGATCGTATATGACAAAAAAGACGAAAATATATTGGGAAGCATTCGCTATACGTATGCGGACCGCCTGGTCGGGACGGCGGATATTACGGCTTCCCATGCGTCGGCAGATACGTTTGAATTTCGTGAGGAAGAGGATACGGAGCCTGCGGCAGATGCTGCCTCAGATCAGGAGAACACGGAAACCAAAAAGGCGGGCGTATTCCGCATCGATATCAAATTGGCGGCCGTTGTTCTGGCAGGGCTTTTGCTGCTTGCCGTTTTGATCTTTCTGGGATGGAAGTTTATCGATAATTTTTATAATATCAAACGGAAGCTGCATCTTGGCGAAAGAGAGAAATCTCCCTATAAGACGATTAAACAGAACAGGATGTATCGTAAAAGACGCCGGAAATGGTTTTGACGGAATCGGGCGTTTCAAACAGACGGAGGAAAAAGAGGGCATGGTCCCTCTTTTTTTGACGGATTCCATAAAGTACAAATTGACACAGATCCGTAAAGTCTTTATAATAAAAAGAAAATGCCACTGAAAACTATATGGAGCGGAAAATAATATGGAGAAAATGTCACGGGAGGAAAAAACGGAATATCTGTTATCTGAAATCAAAAAGAAGACCGAAGAATACGGCGGAATCATAAAAACGTCGCAGATCACCGAACTTGGCGTGGATTACAGAAGGATTCTTGCCTGGGTAAAAGACGGGACATTGGAGCGTGTAAAAAGCGGATATTATTCGTTCCGGTATCAGGAGCGCTCCGAAGAAGAGCTTATTTTGGGACTGTTTCCGGATGCCGTTCTCTGCCTTGAGAGCGCGCTGTATTACTACCATTACATAGAACAGAAACCGTATGCGTGGCATCTTGCGGTCGATAAAAATACTTCAAAATCCAGATTTCACATGAAGTATCCGATTATAATTCCCTGTTATACGGAGCCTAAGACGCTTCAGCTTGGCGTGACGCAGATTCCGTTTGCGGGGGGCAGTATGCACATCTATACAAAAGAGCGCATGCTCTGCGACTGCCTGAAATACGAAGAAAAGCTGGAGCGGGATGTGTTTAAACGGGCGCTGCTTTCGTATATTGCAGACGGCGGAAAGGATATTGCAAAGCTGCTTGCGATTGCAAGGGAGAGAAAAGTGCTGCAAAAGGTGCAGAATATCATTGGAGTGTGGCTGTAATGCAGGAGCAAACGATCAGCAGTGCTTTGCTGGAAGAAAAGTCAAAGGAGACAGGGCTTGTATTTTCTGATCTGCTTGGAGCGGCTGTTTTGGAAGAGACGGTCCGACGGATTGCCGCATCTGCACAGGGAGAGATGTTTTGGCTTCGGAACGGAACCGTTTTGGGGAAACGGCGGTATGGAGAGAAACTTTCTCTGCATCTGGAATATGATTATGCCGTATCCAAAGAAGCGTGGGATCAGGCGCCGGATGCAGAGCTGCTCTTAGAAGCTGCCAGTCTGCTGCGGGAGCAGGTGTTTGCGGGAGCGGAAGATTACGGCGTAACATTTTTTCAAAAAGAGGCGGTACGAAAGAATTGCCTGCAGTTACAGCTTTCGGCAGAGGTAGAAGATATGCGGGTTCCGGTTTCCGTTTTTGTATATGTATTGCATGCAGAGAAAAAAATGCCCAAAACGGAACAAATGGAGAGCATTCTGTTTCCGGAACTGATTCTGACGTATCACTGTCATCCTGCAGAAGGACTGCTGGCAGAATGGTTTACAGAGATTATGTCAAAGCTTGAGCTGATTTCCGACATGGGTGCATATTATGAAGTTTACCGGCTGCTGGAGAAAGACGGTATCGACGGCAGGAAAGTCAGGGAATGTATGGAGGAACAGTGCCAAAAACGGGGGCTGAATAAGGATTACGGCAGAATCGACCTGATTGCCGGATATCAGGAGTATTCTTATATGAAGAAAAAATGGAAAGCGTTTCTGCGCTCCGCAGGCAGCAGAGAGCCGGTGTGGGAGCAGGCGGTCGATCGTTTTTTGAAATTCTTTGGACCGATCTGGCGGGCTGTGGCGGATGATGCCGTGTTTTTCGGCGACTGGATGCCGGAATTAAACCGTTTTTTATAAGGAGCAGACGATATGCGGAAAAAGAAAGAACATGCCGGACTGGATCTGGCATTGGAAGCATATGCAAAAAGCGATTTTTATCCGTTTCATATGCCGGGACATAAGCGGGTGCCGGCTGCGGCTTTCAATCCGTATACGGTCGATCTTACCGAGATCGACGGGTTTGACAACCTCCATGCTCCTAAGGGCATCTTAAAGGAAGCGCAGGAACGGGCGGCGAACTTATACGGTGCGAAGAAGACGTATTATCTGGTCAACGGGAGTACCTGCGGAATCCTTGCTGCGATTTCTGCGGCGGTATCTTTCGGAGGGAAGATACTGATGTCTCGAAATGCCCACAAATCGGCGTTTCATGCAGCATTTTTGCGGCATCTTTCCGTTATTTATACCAATCCGCACACGACGCAGTTTGGGATTGCCGGGTCGGCAGACAGCACGGATATTCAGAAAAAATTACGGGAAAACCCCGAAATTGAAGCAGTCTTTCTTACCTCGCCTACGTATGAAGGCATAGTCAGCAATATCGCCGAAATTGCAGGAATTGTCCATGCACACGGGATACCGCTGATTGTCGACGAAGCGCACGGGGCGCATCTGGGATTTGGCGAATATTTTCCGGATACGGCGGTGCATTTGGGCGCGGATGTCGTAGTGCAGAGTATGCATAAAGTTTTGCCTTCTTTGACGCAGACAGCCCTTTTGCATATCGATCCCACATCCGTTTCGTCAAAAGCCGTGGAACGGTATCTGGATATTTATGAAACAAGTTCTCCTTCCTATGTGCTGATGGGAGGAATGGAACGCTGTGTCCGACTGCTGGAGGAAGACGGGAGCAGGCTGTTTGCAGAATATACAAAACGGCTGCAGGTGTTTTATGAAAAAGCAAAGAATCTCTCCCGTATTCATCTGCTTAGCACAGAGGATATTTCGTCGGGTGAAGTCTATGCACGGGATCCGTCCAAGCTGGTCATTTTTGTCGGGGATACGGACCTGACGGGGAGCGCATGTTATCATACACTGCGGAATACGTATCATCTGCAGATGGAGATGCATGCCGGATCTTATGTGCTCGGAATGACAAGCATTATGGATACGGCGGAAGGATTTGACCGGCTGTATGCAGCGCTGGAGGAAATCGACCGACGGGCGGTTGTTTTGAAAGATAAGAAGCAGGCGTTTGCCCGGCAGCACAAAGAGCTGTACGCGCCTAAGGAAAAGAAGATGGAGCTTCACGAGGCCATGGAGCGGCAGTCGGTCTGCGTTCCGTTTGAAAAAGCGGCTGGGAAGATCTGCGCATGTACGGTCAGCTTATATCCGCCCGGGATTCCGATTTTGCTACCCGGTGAAACCATTGAACCCGGGTTTATAAAAAACCTCCGCAAATGTATAAAAACGGGGCAGAATCTGCAGGGAATAGCCGATATAATAAATGAGAAGATAGAAATTGTCGATTTTGAAACAGTATCCTGTACGCAGAATATGCGTGTGCGGGAATGAATGGGATAAACAGGAAGCAATATGGGGAAAATATTTTGTATGATGGGAAAAAGTTCTTCCGGAAAGGATACCTTGTATCAGCAGATTTTGGATTATGAAGGACTTTTGCTCAAAAGCATTGTATTATATACGACAAGACCGATCCGTTCCGGAGAGAAAGACGGGAAAGAATATATATTTGCGGATGAGGATATGCTTGCCAGACTGACGGAGGCGGGAAAGGTGATCGAATGCCGTTCGTATCATACGGTACACGGCGTTTGGAAATATTTTACCGTAAATGACGGGCAGATCGATCTTACGCGGCAGAATTACCTGACGATCGCAACGTTAGAATCGTATCTTAAGATCAGGGATTATTTCGGGGAAGATTTTGTAATGCCGATTTATATAGAAGTGGAAGACGGCGTCCGTCTGCGGAGGGCGCTTGAGCGGGAAGAGGCGCAGTCCAATCCCAGATATGCCGAGATGTGTCGGCGGTTTCTTGCGGATATGGTGGATTTTTCCGAGGAAAAACTTGCGGCTGCAGGGATAACGAAACGGTTTTTCAATGAAGACCTGGATGAAGTGCGCAGAGAAATTACGGCTTATATCCGTAAATTTATATAAGAAAGAGGTATGGCATGGATTTAAAAGTAAATCAAATGACGCCGGCGGCGGCCATAGAGCCAACCGTCAAAACGCCGGAAGCAGATGGAAACTTTAAATTTTCACTGACCAGCGCCATTGGAGAGGCGCAGCTGCAGGAGCGTTTGAATATGCTTCTGGAACAGATTACCAACCAGGGGGAACGGATTGCGCAGCATATGGACATACGGGACATGAAAAAGTATCGGGGACTGGTCAAGGATTTCTTAAACGAAGTGGTGAACCGTTCTCATAAATTTTCCCGGGAAAATTTTCTGGACAGAAGAGGAAGGCATCGTGTGTACGGCATTATCCGGCTGGTGGATGCTAATCTGGATGAACTGGCGGGCGAGCTGGTGAAAGACGAAAAAGATCACCTTGGCATATTGGAGAAGATCGGAGAAATCCGGGGGCTGCTGTTGGATATATTTACATAAAGGGGAGTTAGATGAGAGATTTTTCAAAGATAATCGGGCATGAAAAAATCATAGAATATTTTCGCAATGTGATCGCCGGAGGACAGGTAAGCCATGCGTATATTTTAAACGGGCCGGACTTGTCCGGAAAAATGCTGCTGACGGAGGCGTTTGCCGCCGCGCTGCAGTGCGAAGGAGAAGGAGAGCGTCCCTGTGGGGAATGCCGCTCCTGTAAACAGGCCAAAAGCAGAAATCATCCGGATATTATTTATGTTACCCATGAAAAACCGAATACGGTCGGCGTCGATGAGATCCGCAGGCAGGTCAATGACGATATCATATTAAAACCTTACAGAAGCAGATATAAAATCTATATCATCAACGAGGCGGAAAAAATGAACGTCCAGGCGCAGAACGCGCTGCTGAAAACGATCGAAGAGCCGCCGGCATATGCCGTGATCTGTCTGCTTACAACAAATGCGGACGGATTTCTGCCGACGATTTTGTCCCGCTGCGTGCGGTTGGATATCAGGGCCATAGAGGATGAGAAAATCCGGCGTTTTCTCATGAAAGAAAAGGGTGTTCCGGATTATCAGGCGGATATCTGCGCGGCATTTGCGCAGGGGAATGTAGGCAAGGCGATTCGACTGGCAGGGTCCGAAGATTTTAACGAAATGAAGAAGTCGGCGCTGCAGCTTTTAAAACGCTTAAAGGAGATCGATCTGTATGAAATGTCGCAGGCAGTCAGACAGATTACGGAATATAAACTGGAAATCGAAGATTATTTTGACCTGATGATGATCTGGTACCGGGATGTTCTTTTATATAAGGCGACCGCAGATGTGAACCGCCTGATTTTTCAGGATGAGATCTATGAGATTAAAAAAGCGGCGAGCCGGAGTTCCTATGAAGGGATCGAAACGGTGTTGGAAGGGCTGGAAAAAGCCAAGGCGAGGATTCGCGCAAACGTGAACTTTGAGCTTGTGATTGAGCTTTTACTATTGACAATAAAGGAGAATTGACATGACAAAAGTCGTTGGAGTCCGGTTTCGTAATGCCGGTAAAGTATATTATTTTGATCCGGCTAAGCAAAACATGAAAGCCGGAGACCATGTGATCGTAGAGACAGCGCGCGGCGTGGAAATGGGAACCGTAATTTTGTCTCCGCGGGAAGTGGAGGACGATTCGGTCGTCCTGCCGTTAAAATCCGTGATCCGGATCGCGACGGAAGCAGACGAGAAGATTGTGGAAAAGAACAGGGAAAAAGAAAAAGAGGCGTTTGCGATCTGTCTGGATAAAATCGGCAGGCATAAGCTGGAAATGAAGCTGGTGGAAGCGGAGTATACGTTTGATAATAACAAGCTGTTGTTTTATTTTACGGCGGACGGGCGGATTGATTTTAGAGAACTGGTCAAAGATTTGGCGGCAGTGTTTCGGACCAGAATCGAGCTGCGGCAGATCGGCGTCAGGGACGAGACGAAAATTTTAGGCGGCGTGGGAATCTGCGGACGGGGACTTTGCTGCCATACGTACCTCTCAGAATTTGTTCCGGTATCCATTAAGATGGCGAAAGAACAAAATCTTTCGTTAAATCCGACTAAGATTTCCGGTGTCTGCGGAAGGCTGATGTGCTGCCTGAAAAACGAGCAGGAAACATATGAATATCTGAACAGCCGCCTGCCGGTGATCGGCGACCATGTGACGACGCCGGAGGGATTAAAGGGAGTTGTGCAGAGCGTCAATGTACTGCGGCAGTTAGTCAAAGTTGTGGTGGAGCTGGAAGATGAGAAAGAAGCGAGGGAATATAAAGTAAAAGAGCTGAAATTCCGTTCCAGGCGCAGGAAAGACGTGAAAATATCCGCGGCGGAGTTAAAAGAGCTGGCGGCATTGGAAGATAACGGAGGAAAGTCGAAAATTGACGACGGAAAATAATCAAAAGCCGGGAGAACGTTTGGATGAACTGCATCGAAACGGCTACGTGATCATTCAAAATCCCGAAACATTTTGTTTCGGCATGGACGCTGTGCTGCTTTCCGGGTTTGCAAGGGTAAAAAAAGGGGAACGGGTCTTAGATCTTGGAACAGGGACAGGCATTATCCCGATTCTGCTGGAAGCGAAAACGCAGGGGGAGCATTTTACAGGGATTGAAATCCAGGAAGAAAGCGCAGATATGGCGGCGCGCAGCGTCGCCTTAAACGGGCTGACCGAACGGATCGATATTGTGACCGGAGATTTGAAAGATGCTTCCGAATTATTTGGGGCATCTTCTTTTGATGTTGTGACGACCAATCCGCCGTATATGATCGACAGTCACGGGATTTCTTCTGCAAATGCGGCAAAAGCGGCGGCAAGGCACGAAATCTTTTGTACGCTGGATGACGTATTATCGCAAAGCGCCAAACTGCTGAAACCAGGCGGAAGATTTTATATGGTACACAGACCGTTCCGCCTGGCGGAGATTCTAAGCAAGATGGTATCCTGCGGGCTGGAGCCCAAGCGGATGCAGCTGGTATATCCGTTTGTGGATAAAGAACCGAATATGGTTCTGCTGGAAGGGCTGCGGGGCGGAAATTCCAGGCTTACGGTGGAGAAGCCGCTGATCGTGTATCGGGAAGCCGGCGTGTATACGGATGAGATTTACGAGATCTACGGGTATTAAGACATGTATAAAAACATGATGGAATCAAGCGGGAATGTCTGCCCCCAAAATGGCAGAAGCAGTACCGAAAAGGAGGACGGTATGGCAGGAACCTTATATTTATGCGCGACTCCGATTGGAAATCTGGAGGATATTACGCTGCGGGCGCTGCGGGTTTTGAGAGAATCGGATGTAATCGCAGCGGAAGATACCCGCAATTCCATTCGTCTTTTGAATCATTTTCAGATCAAAACGCCGATGACAAGCTACCATGAATACAACAAAATCGACAAGGCATATCAGCTGGTGGAACAATTGAAAGCGGGCAAAAACATTGCGCTGATTACGGATGCCGGAACGCCTGGGATATCCGATCCGGGGGAAGAGCTGGTATCGATCTGTTATGAAGAGGGCATTGCAGTGACGGCTCTTCCGGGCGCCTGCGCCTGTATCGCGGCGCTTACCATGTCGGGGCAGAAAACACGCCGGTTTGCATTTGAAGCGTTTTTGCCGGGGGATAAAAAAGAGCGGGCAGAAGTATTAAAAGGAATGGAAAAAGAAACCAGAACGCTGATCGTATACGAAGCGCCGCACCGCCTTTGCCGGACGCTGCACGATTTGTACGAGACACTGGGGGACCGCTCGGTTACCGTCTGTAGAGAGCTGACGAAGAAGTTTGAAGAAAAACGAAAGACGACGCTTTTGGCAGCGGAGGAATATTACCGAAAAGAGGCGCCCAGAGGTGAATTTGTCCTGGTGATTGAGGGAAAAAGCCGCCGGGAGATTTTCCGGGAAGAAGCGCAGGCATGGGAGGCCATCCGCATAGAGGACCATGTGGCGAAATATGAGGCGCAGGGGCTTGACCGGAAAGCGGCAATGAAAGCGGCGGCAAAAGACAGAGGAATCAGCAAACGGGACGTGTATGCCGCCTTACTTTTGGCAGAGGAGGGAACTGTCGCTTTAACGATTGAATAATCGTGAAGCGGCAGCTTCCTTTTTGCCT
>OFGE01000581.1_pt1 | contig 39310 bp, 24 predicted proteins | sample 1521681 | NCBI WGS metagenome assembly OFGE01 (sample SAMEA3504093, study PRJEB24116) | mouse gut metagenome | biome: mouse gut; feature: mouse-associated habitat; material: faeces | place: Denmark | collected 2011
GTCATTGCAGGGGCAGTCGTTGATTTAGTTTTAAATATGATACTGATTCCCCGATACTCTGTATCAGGTGCAGCAATTGGAACAGTCACAGCAGAAGTAATTGTATTTATTTATCAATATTTTTCTGATAGAGAACTGTTCCAAAGGCTATTTTTCAAAATAAATCCGTGGAAAATAATACTATCTACAATTGCTTCGGTCTGTTCATCAATATGGATTTTAAAACTGAATGCAGACCTTCCAATTATATTAATAATGTCCTGTGTGTGCTTCGGTGGAACATATATAATGAGTCTGGTAATACTCAGGGAAAGGTTTATTTTGGAGTTGTTCAGAATGGTTAAAAAATAATAGATATTGATTTCTACTGTTTATATTTTTCTAACTCCTCCAGATAAACATTTGCAGCATATTTTAAATTAACTATTTTGAAAAGTTTTGCTTCCGTATTCTGGCCCAATTGCTTTGTTGCCCTGCCTTGCAAGTGATTCACCTTCATGCCAGGTTCATATATTGTCTTATATGAATTATGTTTTGCTCTAAGATAAAGCAGACGCTCTTCTCCGTAAAATTGCGTTTCAGGATAAAACAATTTCTTTTCTTTTTCGATAAAAAGAGGCGAAAGTATAATACAACTTCCATGAACAGAAGTATTTTCATGTCGTATCTTTCTGTATCTAGCATACAGTATTCTCGTTGCTGTCCTTATACAGAAATCAAACAATTCTACCCCCCCCGTATAGTTTTTCCTGAATTGTTAATGAGATGTTTTCAATTTCCTTTTGTCTTATATCTAAAAGAAGACGATGCAAACATACATACCATTTTTTACATTCATATGGAAATGCGGGACTTTGGTATCCATGATAATATTTCTTTATCTCGCTTTCACAAAATATACAAGGGCCTAATATATAAAATCTTGAACGTTCATATTCTTTTGAAATACGAACCAGTATATCTTTTTGACAAAATTCAATATCACTATTACATACGATAATAAACGCAACATCTTTTTTATTTCGTATAAGAGAATAACCATAATTATTTGCTTTTGAAAATCCAACATTGTCATCCATTTTATAAAACTCTATACATGAATTCTCTTTGTATACATTTTTCAAGTATTCATATGAACCATCTCCTGATGCATTATCAATTACTACAATTCTAGATTCATAACCAGCCTTTTCTAATTTTTCAATACTATTAATGCAATTCTGTGTTTCTTTTCTTGTTCTAAAATTTAAAATTAAGAAATATATTTTGTCCATTTTTATACACCTTTTTTATTCCAAATTTTATTAAAATATTGTATGGTTAATTTGAAAGTTTCTCTGCTCATTAGTATGTTTGCCCCCCCTAAAATAAATGCATTAAATACAAATACAAGAATAGCCCTCAACATCCATGCTTGCCATTTATTAACAGTATACAGTATATTTACCTCTAAAAATGCAAGTATTATCATTAAAACTATATTTACGATTGCATACATTAACACTTTGAAAAAATTGTTTTTCAGTATATTTTTTTCTACATACCATGGTATTCCAATACATGTTATAAGATGTGAAAGCATTGTTCCTATCAAAACTCCTGTAATTCCAAAAGGTCTTATCAGTGATAGAGATACAATAATATTTAATACAGACTCTGCTATTACAAATGATTGTGTTTGTCTATAGCAACCATATGCCCTGATAATTGCACCATGTGCATCTTTTAAATTAGCAAGCAATCCATTTATACCAAATAAAATTCCAACTTCAAGACGAATATAATTTACATCTGTTACCCCTCGTGTATAACATCGTACAAATGGTATGATTAGACAAAAAAAACAAGTATACAATAAAAATGTAATGAAAGCAAATCCAGTTTTATAGATTTGAAATGTAGTTTGTAATTTTTTCATCTCTTTTTTTGCAGCCATATTTCCAAATATTGCTTCCATTCCTATCGTAAAACAAGACATTCCATTGTTAATTACACTAAATGCCAATGCATATATACTATATACACTCACTTCTTTTAGTGAATTACCAGAGAAAAATAAAGTTAATATGATTAAGTCGGTGTTATAGGTGATAACTGCACATAATTGATGTATCATTGCATTTTTCTGTTGATCTAATTTAACATAAGAGCGAGTCAAATAATTAACACCAGAATATTTATATTTAACGTATATCCTAATAAAAATTGCCTCACATAAATGCGTAAGTATTGCTATAAATTTAACCGCTATTAGAGAGTTCCCTGAAACAAGCATAAAACAGCTAATAACTGTAAGTACTATTGTTGCAACGGATTTAATAAGATTAATAATATAGTTTTTTTGATCTGCAATTAGTAATACTTTATATTTGCCAATCATAAAATAATCAATGACATTTACACCTGCAATAACAATTACCATTGAAAATACAAACCAATAGTCCAATTGATCTTTAATGCACAACGGATATACAAATGCTAAGCCAACAATAATAACTGTATATATTCCGCCGGAGAGGAGATATTTCTTTCTGGAAGAAGAAAGAATGATATTAATTCCGTCAACATCTTTTTGGGCAATAGGCTTATAAAGGGCTGCTATAGCTGCATTTCCAATCCCCATTTCAATCAGTCCTGCATATGACAGAAATTGCCCAATAGAATTGACCATTCCATTTGTTGATGAACCCATAACAGAAAGAACAAACTTAGGAATAATAAATCCAGATACAGCAACGAGTATCTGTACAATTACGTTAGAAACAATGTTGTATATTGCTTTTTTTCTCTATCCATCTAAATTCTCATCCTCAATCATTCTCCCCCTATAACCATTTAATTGCACTTTATAAGCTTTCATTTATAGATAGTTATCGTATATATGGAAGCGCGCTTATTCATAAAAATATATTGTAATATGTTCCAACTCTTTAGCGTTATTCATATCGAAATAATTGACTTTTCTTTTATATATGAATGTTTATACTTCTTAAAATTTGTGATAAATATTGTATAGAATTCTAAATATATGAAATCTTATACATAGATATGTCAATCTGTCTTTTTTGCTGAAATATTTATTAGTTAAATATATTTTTGAATGTAATATAAAATCCTGCATTGTTGATTTATATATATTAAGCTTTTGTGATGCATTAGTTTTATTCATTCCCGTAACCAGCCATAATAACACCCAGCTTTCAAAATAATCCGTTTCTTCTTTAAACTCTGGATAGTGTTGTATGATATCTTGACAGAATAGAGACGCATGCTTATAAAACATGTAGTCTGATTCCTTAATTTCTGTATGAGTCTGGCTTTCATTGTTTATTCTGTAGTAATATCCGATATCGGGAATGACAGTAATTCTGTTACATACATTAATAAATGCAGCCTTATTTATATAATCATCGTTATTGCACATCATAACTTGAAAATATTTTTTCACATACCAATATTTATAACATGCTCCCCACATATTTCCATCAAAATATTTCCGATTTAAAATGTTCCTTAATGCTTCCTTGCGGCCTAAATGCTGAATGTAAGTAGATCTAAAACATGGTTTTCCATTTTGCTCTGCATTGAAACAAACCATATCTGAAGATTTCATATTTTCAACACATTTATTAAGGATAGACTTATCAATAAGATAATCATCTGCGTCTACAAACAATATATAGTCGCAATCATTCAAATGAGTTATACCCGTAAATCTTGCCAGCATAACTCCGTGGTTATCAGAGTTAATTCCCCTAATGATGTAAGGATTGTTAATCATGAATTTTTTTATAATATCCCATGTATTGTCTGTACTTCCATCGTTTATAATTGCAATAACAATATTTTTATATGTTTGACTTAATATTGATTCAATACATTGTTGAATATATTTTTCTGCATTATATGCAGGAATAACAAATCCTACTTTAGGCACTTGTATTGTATTGTCTATTAAATCTTGCATTTTACATATCCTCCTAAAATATTATATATGACATAATTTTAGCATAAGAGTCTATTGTTTTTTATATAAATTAAAGATAGAGCCTGCTATCAGAGGGTTCTCAATTTCACCCAAAATGGTATCTGAAGGAGTAGCCTTATAGGTGATTATAAAAGAATCAGAATTGATCTGATCAAACTGATCTACTTGAATTATTTTCATTTGTATTTTAGGCATTAGGACTTGCATTCGTGAATAAAATCCATAATACCGATATTCATCATCTATAAAATATACCAAATCATTATTTTCCCTGTTATTAATATATTCTGCAATTTGTAAATCCAAAATGCTGTTTTGATTTATGGTATTTATTGTATCAATACATACCAAATTACTATTGAAAAAATAAATAAGTATAAATAAAAGAATTACTGTTCTAATTTTTAATATATAATTGAATATAAATATTAGTACAAATACAAATATTATCAAAATAACAAGGTAAAAAATAAGACTTTCAAAATTATCATTCTTTTTAATACCATAAGAAAAACCTGCAATGCGATAAACATCAACATGAATTTCATTGCTATCTAAATTTGTAATTATATTCGATGTCATAATACCTGAAATTAAACATACTAATATGGTAAAAAAGATATCTTTCATTCTTAATCTGTAATATAAACATGTATATACTCCTATAAATACTATAGGTGAAATAGTATATTCAAAATATCTTGCATAAAAAGAATATGCAAAATTCTCTGAACTACCTGTACCATTAATGCAACATGCAAAAAACATTAATATGAATGATAAAAAAATAAATATTGTGAATGCTGTTTGTTCACTATTTAATTTACTAATTTTTTTAAATTTTTTAACTATGGATATTAAACCAATTATTATCATTGTTGCAGTTGAAACTAATAAATAAAAAACCTTAGCAAAAAAACTATAGACATATAATTTTATATTTTTTAAGTTAAACAACCATTTTAATCTGTCAAAAATATACCCTATTGTTATAATGTTTCTGTCTTTAAGTTCTCCATCTACCGTAATTCCTGTATAAATAGATTGAATAATATATTTTTTAATAAAGTAACCTATTATAAAAAAGACTACAAAAGCACAAACAAACGAAATCATATGTTTTACTTTTACATGTTTACATATCATACAGAACAATACTGTAATAAATGCAGCAATAACTACTAGTATTGTTCTTGCATGAACAAAAAACATATATGCAATGCATAACCCATATAAAATATAAAAATATGTACTTTGTTTTCTTACTGCAATACTTAACAATAATATACTTATCCAGAATAATAATACTAATAATGCTTCCGCAATTACCTGATAAGTTTCTCCAACTAAATATGGATAAAAACAAATAACAAATGATATGAAGGCTAAAATAGAAAGTCTATTATCTTTAGTAATAATTTTCATTACAACAATCTGTATAAAATAAGTTATAACAATACATAAAATATTTACAAAAATTGCTCCTTTAATTATTTCTATTCCTGAACCAAATAAAAGAAAAAAAGGAATCAGTAAAAGAGAATAACCATATCCATAATATGGGATTACCTCATAAATACCACTCCAGTCATGTCCTGAAAAAAAAGCTGCATTCATCAAATATCCAGCTTCGTCACCAATCTGCCAAACTGTATAAATGTTTTTAACATTGCTTCCATACAGCACGAAAATTAAAACTCCAAGTAAAAAAACTATTAGATATTGTATATTTATTGATAATTTAGATAAATTCATTTATTTGTACCTTTCCTTTTATCAAGTATAACGAGTAAAAAATACATGTTTATTCATATCTATAGTAGTTTTATCAGATATCAGAATACAACTATTAATACAGCATATTTTTCTGCGAATAAAAAAATATCAAATACTATATATTTTTTCAATAATTAATTATTTACAACTAAACAACCTGTCAAAGAAATCATGAACCTTTTGAATTAAACAATTAGTTTCATATTTTTGCATAAATCTATTTCGGACATCTTCTTCGTAATTTTTTAAAATTTCGTGATCAAAATAATGATTTATTGCATTTACAAACTCATTTGCTTTATTGCATCGTGTGATTCCTGATACATTTTCTACATCATATCCTTCTAAGGCTTCATCTGTTGCAAAAATTCTTCGTCCATACATCATCGCTTCGGCAGTTTTAACTTTCATGCCAGCTCCATACTTAATTGGCATTACTACCGCAGCATGTCCATAATAGTATGGTTCTAAATTTAGCGCAGTCCCTATTACTTTTACATTTGATACTTGCTCATAATTTTCCTTTTTCAATTCAAAATCTTTGCCAACAATATTTAATTGAATATTGTTTAGTTTTGGAAGTACTTCTTGTATAAACCACTCAATAGAAATTTGATTGGGGGGAAACAAGCTTCCCAGAAATAAGATTTCACGTTTGTATTCTGATGTTGTACACGATATATTAAAAGTATCTTTAAACGAAATAGGAACCAGTATATCAGCTTTTCTACCATAGCATTCGTATAGCCTGTTTGAATCTCTTTCATTTAGGCAAATCACCTTATCTGCTCTAGTTGCCCATTTATCATTGTATCTGGATGCCCAAAATGAAGGTAAATAAAAAAAACCTTCATTTTTCACTTTATTCCATGAATAATCTGCTTCTATATTATGAAAAAAAACAACTGTTTTATAAGTATGTTTCAACCTTATTAGACGTCCTAATAGAGAAAAGTCTAAAAATAACAAATCCGGATTACAGGTATTTATATATTTTACTATGTCTTTTTCGCGCCATGGCATATACACTTTGCAGCCAAACAGAGCAGAAATCAATAGATTAAAATTTGATTTTTCACGCTTAAATATTTTAATTTCTTTACACTTTGATTTTTCAAAATCCTTTAGAAAAACACAGATATTAACATTGTCTTTTCCAAAATACTGTTGAACAAATTTTAAATGTTCAAGTGATGCTTTAACGCCCCCATTACCTGCTTTGTCCAATATGTTTGCTGTTGTTATAAATACAATTTTTTAGACATACATTTATCCCCTGAAATAATTGCCGATTTATTTTATTTGCATATATTCTGCCTAAGTACATGAGTATAATAGGTCCTAAATAGCTTGCTCCAACCATAAATTTTAATTTAATGGGTGCTTCTTTGTCATGGAGCATTATATTCCTGTACATTTTTATGTTATTAAATGTTTTATTTCGTATGTTTTTATACTTTTTATCAAATGGTAACTCCATTAATAATTGAAGCTGAGCTAATAAATATCTTGTATATGCAGAAGTAGTAAGTTCAGGGTAGTATGTTTTAATATAATTTAAAAACTGGTCAGCAATCCTTATTCTGTCTATTTTTTTTTCGGAAAATTTAGAATGCATAGTTGAATTCTGATGCTGACGATAATAATAACTTATTTCTGGAATATATACTATTTTGTGTGCTCGCCCAATTATTTTATATGTAATTGCCATATCCTCATAACCTATTCCCACTGGAAATTCAATATTTGCCATTAAATCTTTTTTTAGGAGCTTACACCATGGAGAGGGTGTGAATATTCGTTGGTAACTAAATTCTTTTAATGCAGCAGTAGCTGTATATAATTGCTTTTTATTTTGTCTATCCTTTGGTTCTATAATTTTTGTTTCATTCAAGCTATCCCAAAATTCAATCATTGCGCACTGTACAAGGTCAGCATCATATTCCAGAGCAACTTGTATAAGGTTTTGAATATGCATTTTATTTATGTAATCATCACTGTCTATATATATTATGTATTCTCCCTGTGCAATTTTTGCTGCCTCATTTCTTGCTGAAGCTTGTCCTCCATTTTCTTTATGAATAACTTTGATTCTTGCATCATTATCTGCATATTCATCACAAATCCTATTGGAACCATCTGTTGAACCATCATCTACAAGTATGATTTCCAAGTTCTTATATGACTGAGCAGTTATACTGTCTAAACATTGTTTCAAATATTTGCTTACATTATAAACAGGTACTATTACACTAACCAATGGTTCACCCATAAAATATCCCACCTTATGTACTATATTTATCTGTTTATTGAAAGTTATTTTTTATATAAAAAAGTTGCATTCCATGTTGTGTACAAATATCCAGATTTTTCTATTAAAATCTAGTTGTCTGTTTATTTATCAGACTTCCATAAATTGAACGTTCAAAAAAATAATTTCCTGCCCGCAGACTACTAGTACTTTTTTCATACCGTTTCCTCATATATACTACAAAACTATTTTTATATAATTTAACTCCAACCTATTGAAATAATTTTTGAATGTATCCAATACAAGCCACTGGAAATCAAAAATGTCAGTATTAAAACTAGATAACATACACTTATTTCTTGTAAATTTTTAAACATTCCTAACAATGATAATAGGTTTAAGTGTACCAAATAAAAATATAATGATCGCTTCCCTATATACTGCATTATTTTTGAATTGAACTTAACCTTCATAAAAATGATGCATGTTAATATGCTTAAACACATCCCTGAAAACGTCTTAACTACATTTATCCACCCAGTAGTTCCTTTAAACAATGTGAAGGCAATGCCAGATATTCCAGATAATATTATGGTAACAATAAAAAATATCAGCCATTTTTTTTGTATAGGGGGTATTATCTTTTTTTCTAAATAAGCTATTAACATTCCAAATGGAAATAACATTAAACCGTTATACCATCTTGGATTGAATTCTCTTATCCAAAATATAAAGGCTACGACTACACTAAGCAAAAAGCTTGATACAATCCATTTTTTGTGCCTGCCACCTGCAATTATCCAAGTTATAAAGAATATAAAATATTGAATTAATATAACGTCTATGAACCAGGCTCCAAATAAACTGTTTATAGTGAGAACCCCTATATCAAATTTTTGTGTTATGACTGTTTCGCATATATAAAAGACAAATTGAATAATTATACATGGAATATATACATTGATTATTCGTTTTTTCCAAAATTGTACTCCAATTTTTTTGCAGCTATAGCCTTTATACAAACCATATCCGGAAACAAAAAAGAACAGTAGTACTCCCATTCCTCCCATTACATTAAAAATATCTAATGCTTTAAAGTGCCCCCCCCCGTATTTTTAAGATAAATAGTCAAATGAGCTAAGATTACAAAACTCGTAGCAATACCTTTAATTGTGTCCGAATCCTGTTTATTCAGACACTCATCTGCCAACTTTGATTTATGGCACGGGAAACAGATGCTTATTGGAAAAACAATAAAACATATAATGTAAATTCCTATCACTGCAGTTCCTCCAATATGTTTGTGATATTATCCACCATCTTCTCCCAGGAAAACCGATAAGCTTCCTTTTTTACACCTTCTGCAAACATTTCAGCCCTATTTTGCTCAAAAAAATCGGTTACAGCATCCCGAATCATATCTTTATTCTCTGATTCAATAATGTATCCTGTCTTTCTATCTGACACTATGTCTGGCAGTCCTCCAACATTCGTTGCTACCACTGGCTTTCCAAATCCGTATGCAATCTGTGCTATGCCGCTTTGCGTTGCACTGATATAAGGCAGCACCACCAAATCACTTGCTACAAAAAACTTTTCAACTTCCTTATCTGGAATATAGCCATCATATATATCAATGCAGTCCTTAACTTTCATTTGTGCAATCATTTCTTCATACTGCTTTTTGGATTCAGAATTCGTGAAATCTCCAACAATTAAAAGCTTCGTATCTGCGATGCGGTTCACAATGGACGGCATTGCTTCAATCAGATATTTTAATCCTTTGTATTCTCTTATAAAACCAAAAAACAATAAGACTTTTTGTTTCAGGGAAATGCCAAGCCTTTTGCGTGCTTCTTCTTTAGACATGTTTTCAATCATGAAAGCATTATATGTTGGATGTACAGTCTGCCTGTAAAGCGGATTTTTAACAATTGTTTTTAAGTTCAGGGCATCCATTTTTGACTGTACGATATAGCTGTCTGCCTGTTTTAGCGCTGCCTTTGTCAAACTTTTATCCAACGGAAATCTTTCATGTGGAAATACATTATGGCATATAAATAGTGTTTTTATATTTTTCAGACATTTGCACAGCGTCCAGTAACATGGCGAAAAATAAGGATGCCACCACTGCATAATCACTAATTCAGGATGAAGGGCATTTATTTTTCCGGCTGTTTGTACCCAGTTTAATGGGTTTGCAGTATGTATCAGGTATTGGGTATCATCAATTTTAAAGCAATCATTGCTATAATCTTTTTGCTCTTTCTTATAAAGAATCTTTGGATACTGAAACTTATATGAAATCATTATTACATCGTATTTTTTACACAATGCTTTGTACATCAGGCCAGTGTAATGAGATATTCCGCCTTTGTATGGATATACTGGTCCAATTAGCACAATTTTTTTCTTTGATTTATTCACTAAAAAACTCCCAACATAAAGTCCATTGTCTTTTGACAATTGCATACTTTACATTGGGAGTCTGTTAATTCTTTTACTTGCTATCTGCTAAGAACCGCCAAACCTGTCTTTTCTTCAAAATCTTCTATGGAATCAGCGCGGGCCGCTGCCTTGACCCATCTGCGCAGCACCTCAATATCGTTCTGCCCCATAATCAGGTCCTTAAGCGCGTCTGGCAGCTCACCTACTTCTTCAAGTAATTCAACAATGTCTTCCGCTTTTCCTTCCGCTTTTCCTTCTGCTTTTTCACTATTTAGTAATCTTTCAAATGAACTGCTCATTCCTTCTGTATCTCCTTTCTCAAGCTGTTCAATAAACTTTTTCCGTTCTTCCTCGTTTATTTTCCTTACCACATTTGTAAACCACGTTATCCAGTCATTCATATCAGACTTTTTCATTGCTCTGACACGTGTAAACAGATCCGGAAATGTATTTATCCAGTCTTGCCTGGTCTTATTCTTATCTGCCAGTAATATATTGTCTACCAGTGTATTGGATTCCTTGATTTTGGATTGCAGCAGCTCATTGAGGGATATCAGGATATATTCAAAATCAGCTATATAATTTCCAAACAGTTCATTGGACTTAATAAGTTCCCTGAATTGTTTGGAGGCAGTCCATTTAAATTCACCATTATAGAGCACCATTGGAATGACTGCTGGTAATCTATATCCCTTTTTCTTTCTCTCATTTTCGTCAGAATTTTTGAAATAGTCAAGCCATATTGCTGTCATATAGATAAGCAGCCTAAAAGGCATTGTAAAATCATTATAGCTTTGCAATTCAAACAGGAAAAACAAATATACGTCGCTTTCATTCAGATGAGCCTTATATACCAAATCTGACTCATAGGTGTCAAACTGATCTGTAACGAATTCCTTGTCCACTAACTCTAAATCATTTTCAGTAAGCTCCATCATCCATTCAAGGCCTACGTACTTTTTTATAAAATCAATAAAATTCTTTTTAACAGAAAATATCCTTTTATAGCCTTTATCATGCGGATTGTCTGTAAGATTATCCTTTTGGCCTGCAGGGGCATCTTTTGTATCAGTATTATCCATTGGTTTCTCCGGTATTATGTGCAGTAAATTGGGGGTTAAAATTATTATAGCCGTTTTCAAAAGATATATCAACATCTTCCTGATGTAAAGTATGCAATTGTCAATGTACTGTCACTGGCAAAATTTTTCGTAGATTGCGCCCTTCTACGAAATCAAAAAACAGCAGCCGGAACTTTGGCTGCTGTTTTTTGGTAATTTATTTGTTATTTTATTATCCACATCTATTTCTTATCTGCATGATATAATATATCTTTTTATCACAAATGGGGATATGACTTATTTCAGTCATATCCCCATTCCTTAGCTATTGTTTTTTATTGGCAGTTCATTTTTGAAAAGCTGCTTTTCTGGCTATAATTTTAATAGTCATTCAATGATACGTAAACAGTTGTCTCCAGACCATATGATAAATCTCTATCACTTCCCACTGCAATCCATATGGTTTGACCCGCGTTCATCCAGCATTCAGGAGTAGTACCAAATTCTATTGCCATATCATAAAGCCTATCTGTATCCCAACCAGTTCCAATGTTCTTGTCAAATAACCATAGATAACCTTCATTCTCGAAATAATAATCATCTCCATCATCACAGTAATAACCAGCCTCGAAGTTATAATAACCATCCGCCTGTGCTGTAAATGAAATCAATCTATAATTGCCTGGAAATGTTTCTATGCCGCTTATCCACCAACGCCCACTAGTATTTTGTGTACCGGACGGCAACTTCTCATTCTCACCATAATATCCAGATGCAGTTCCTACCGGGTCAATATATATACGATATCTTGCAATCAAAGCTTTTGTAATTTTAGATCTTACCTCGATATAGGTAGTACCTGCTCTGACTGCTTTCAATGTCGCTGTATAGGTACCCGCATTCGCTTTTATAGTTGCTACCTTTTTGTTTGTACTTGTCCATGTCAGTGTATCTGTCTTTGCATATCTGGCACCTGGATTCAATGCCTCTCCGCCTACTGTGAGTGTATAAGTATTTCCGGACACAAAGCCTATACGTGTATACATATCTGTATCTCTAGAAGCATCGCTTGTGTTGCTTACTGTTAGCAGCTTCACACCAACATACCCTGGTGCCGCACCATTTGCATATTTGGGCAAAGATACATAGCTTGCCGGCATTAACGTTGTTGTGAAGGATTTCTTTGCATCTTTAGATGGCACAAGTACCCCTTTACTTGTCTCATACATAGCTGTTATTGTTACATTGTACTTTGACTTCTTGGTTAATCCATTCACTCTGTATGTATAAGTATATTTCTTGGTTTTTGCATTATAAACAGCATTAACGTCATCCTTATCAACATAAGCACTGCTCATAATACTGTTTCTTCCATCTGTCACTGTGATACGGAATGCTGTCGCAAAACCAGAATGTACAAACTCTAAATCCGCATACTTATCTGTGATAGATGTTGTTTTTAAATTCTTAACAGGTTCCAGCGCTGCAACCTGTACCTTTACAGAAGCACTCTTATTTGGAACATACGCATCCTTCAAATTCAATGTCACTGTACCAGGATTTGTAGCTACAATTGTATAGTCTCCAACTAATTCCAAGCAGTTACTGTCTTTAATTGCCTTACGCAAAGCATCATCAACTACAACTCTCCTGTTAAAGTCTCCAACCAATGTTGTTCTGCCCTGTTTGTAAATCAGCATCTCTGTTAAGTCAATATACTGACCTACTTGAAGTTTTGTATTCTTTGCTGCAATTGTGTCTGGTGTTGCTGTAATTTCCAAATCGGCACTTGCACATCTGCCAGTTGTGATGTCTTGTGCAATTACAGTGATATATCCAACTCCCTTAAGGGTTATCTTACCTTTGTTATTAATTGTTGCCAAAGAGGTTTTATAAAATCTTTCGCCATTATATGTTCCTATATACTCCTCCTGTGGGCCATCTTCATGATATTCACCTACAAAATACTGAAGTTTCGGATTGGTATATGTTCTTGCATCCTGCCCCTTAAGCGGCAATGAATACTCTTTGTAGTCTGTTGCATCTGCGGAAGGATTACCGTCTTCTACCAGCTCCTTAAACAAGCCTCTTACAGTCACTGCTGTACTTTTCTCTTTCAGTTCTACGGTGTACTGATTGTCTACCAGTTTTGTTTTTCCATCCTCAAAATAGAGGTTCAAACCAGATACCTGCTGTCGTATTGTCTTAAATGTCTTGACTGCTCCTGTATGAGAATCAGCTACATTATACTTAACACCATCCACAATTTCTACCGTACGCATTGCACTTACATTGCGAACATATACAGTATACTGTTTGTTTGGAATTAAATTAGATAAGTTCTTTTCGCGTGTTGTCCCCTTTGCATCTGTATAATAACCATCACCAAATACAGGCGCTATCGCAAATCCTGCCGCTTTCCACTGCCCATCTTTCATAGCGGCAATTTTTTCCTCAAATACAGACTCTGTTGCTGTTCCTTCCAAGACATAGAACTCTCTGCGGAACCCATCATTATAAGTCAGATTTGCATAATCCACGGCTACGTTTGTATCAGTTGGTGTTACCTTCTTGATCTTTGGCTTTGTTACATCTGTCACAGTAATCTTCACAGAAGCTTTCTTGAGTGGCGTTGTCGGCTCATAAATTGCATTACCATTCTTGTCTGTTCCTGTTTTCTTTGTCGCAGTAACTGTCACTGTAGCACTGCCCACAGATAATGCAGTCGTCTCACCCTCATTGTTTACAAAAAGAACTTTATCATTGTCCACTTCATAGCTTAAATGAATGATATCGCTTTCCTGCATCTTTGTCAGTTTCACATCAAGCATCTGGAATGCACCTACCACCATCTTTTTGGTTGGGGCGTTGAATGCGATTGATTTTGGAGATACTGCCTGACGCAAATCAGCCTGCAGAATTGCATTCTCAAAATCTAATACAAAATGCTCTACATATCCATCTTCCCAGCGAATATCAAACTCGCAGTTGCTCCTATCTTCAGGAACCTTAAATATAGCTGTAATAGAATAAGAATTTTTATCATAAATTTCGCCGCCTGCTTCTATGATACTGTTTTCATAAACTGCTGTTTCAGGCCATTGGAAATTATACTCATCTGGAGCATTGATTCTGATTGCAATATAATTGCCATCCTTATTCTTGTCCTTTGTCATATAATAAGGAATCATTGCCTTTGGTGTGACAGTATGTTTCATTTTATCTATCACATCATTCAAAGATACTGATGAAATATATCCAATTCCATTGCTGTATACAGAGGCGTTATATACCCGGGAATTTCCACGAACAGTTGTAAACCTCACCGATTCGCCAGTATCTACTACCTCATAATTAAAACAATATGGGGTTCTCAAAACAGCATTCATAGCATACTTTGCTGTGTATGTAGTATTTCCTTTGAGTTTGCCGGTATATCGACTATTATTAGCATCATACACCCAAAAAGTAGGTGGATTGCTGACTGCCGCAAATCCTGTAGCGGCATCATAGGTAAATGCAGCCTTATCTGCTTCTATATAGCCATTAAATGTATGTTTTGTATTGTCAAATATCTGAACAGAATTAGTCGCATAGTAGTCTCCTGGAACTACTGGGTCTTTAATTCCTGGTGTTATAGTCAGTTCTTTTTGCGTAATCTCTGCAAAAAATGGATCTTCATACTTCTCACCAATCGTTCCATCTGCCTGAACATATCCCTTTACAGGCCTGTATGTATCATTTCCTGGGAAATTGATATAATAGTAGTATTTACCACCATTGATCAATTCTGTTGCATATTTCTCGTCATCCTTAGACCTGTGCTCCCATTCCCAGCCATATTCTGCTCCTTCAAGCTCAGAAAGGTCTACTGCTGTATCTCCAGCCTTAACTGTAATCAGCCCTGTGACATCAAGCGCTTTGCCATCATAGATTTTGGCGTGTGCAACATCTGGATTTACTGTCACTTTCAACTCAGTTGTTGCATTCTTGACCGTTATTATTACGTATGGGCTAAGAGAAACTATTTTCGTATCAGTTTCAGTCTTGATAGTTTGATCGTTGATATAATTATCATTAAGATTCCCTTCACTGTCTTTTACTTCCGGAACAAACCAAAATCCATACTGGGCGCCCTCTGGCAATGTTTCAAAAGTTTCCCAGTCAGACATTCTTCTCCAATCGGCATCTTTGTTTGCTCTTTGTGCTACAACTGGATATACGTCATACTGTTCACCCAACTTCCAGCCTGTTATTTCGGTACCATCTGTCGGTTTTGTCAAATCATTGACGTATTCAATCTTATGGTTTTCTTTATCCAGAACAGCCTTGAATTGTTCAACGGTTTGACCAATATAAGCAGTCGTATTTTTAGCCTCAGAAACAACTCTAATTGGCTGTTTCTTTATGTCATAATATACAAACGCCGGGTTTGCTGCATAGGTTTCCTTAGTGGAATCTTCATAAGTGATCTTTAAACGATAGGTTCCTGCATTTACCGGAGCATTGCGAAGCTGTACAGTTTGCCAGTATCGTACCTCTGTCACATTTCCGTCTTTGTCATAGAACTCTTCATAGTCATAATAATATTCGTCATCCCCAGAATCAACTTTTTCCTGCCATTCATAGGTCAGCGTTCCTGGTGCAGTCTTGTTATCTGTACCATATGTTGCTGTTGCTTTTTTGTATTCCGATCTTTCACCATAGAGAGCTTTTCCATCATACAGTTTTGTAATTGGATTCTCATAAGTAGAACCCTCTGGTTTCTCACCTAAAATACCTTTAACATCAATCGTTACAGGTGTGCGTGCAATTGGGGTAAAAATGTCATTCTGTGTATACCATATCGAATCTGTGTCTGCAAAATAATTGCTGTCGGAACAATCTTTTGCCTTATTCACATCTGTCCAACCATATAAGTAATAATAACGGATATCTGGATTTTCTTCTGTTCCTACATTTACCTCTATCCTTACAGAATCATTATAATTTGTACCTCCTGATGCTGTATACACGCCCTTGTATCCACTAAAGACAATCAAATAAGATTTATCTTTTTCCAAAGTATCGTCCATATCCAGTAGTCCAACTACCTTTTGGGCCTGTTTGTCATACTCTGCCACAAAGAACACCAATTCATATGCCTGTGTCAGAGAACTATTATTGGAAGTTCCCCAGAAACTGCCTGCATTAGCATCTGTAATATGAGGATCACTTAGCATATAAGAGCCATTCTCAGCTTTAACCGTTTTCCAGGCAGTATAACCCACCTGAGCCTGATTGAGCGCTTCTCTCGCTGTCATACCCTCATAATACTTTGCAGCTTTATTTTTTGCTGATGGTGCTATATACAATGGTGCAGGTTCGATTGTTATCTGAATATAGGCATCTTCGTATTTCTCATACTGGCCTGCTTTGCCTTCATAAATCAGATAAAGTCGGTAGGTTCCGGCATTCGTAGGAGCGGCGTCCAGAATCGTTTCCCGTCCATTATCAACAGACTTCCAGACTTCTTTAAGCTCTGCGCCTTCAACTTCCTTGAATACCTCCTCCCCGTTGTTGTCGATACCGTCCTGGTACTGAACCTTTACAGTGTAATCGGTATCCTTTACAGGTGTTACAACTTCTTTTCCACTGTATGTAACATCTATTCCGTCGTTTCTTGGGTCTGCAGGTACTGGTTTCCCATTTTCGTCCTTAACAATGTTTCCAGCCTCATCCAACCGTGGGTATTTTTCGGCTGACAATGTTATTTCTACCGTTGGCTGAATCAGTCCTTCTATGGTGATATCCTTTATAATATTCTCCAATACGGAAAGATCATAGTTCGTCAGGTTATTCTTTACGGTCTCATTTAGTTTTGTCTGGTCTAACACAATCTTTAATTCTGCAGCATAATCACCCGTTTTGAGCAGTTCTTCTCCTGCCTCCGCACCGGAAACTGCATCCTTAATATTAACCAGTTCCACATTCAGTTCTGTATTGGTGTTTGTATATGTATAACCACCAATCTTTACTTTAACAGTTTTGTCTTTCAGTAAGTCTGCAATTTTGACATCTGCTTTTTTTGTTCCTGGCTTTACCTTATTGAGTTTAAAATCTAAAACAGTAACGGGCGCTTTCTGAATTTCAAAATCAGCGGTCTGGCTCACTTCACCCAGTTTCACAGTCAGCTTGTATGCGCCTGCTTTTATTGGTTTATTGTCTGCTACAGCAGAATCGTCAGAATTTTTCCATGTCAAAGATATATCTTTTATATCCGTCTTGTCTGCGTCTGCACGATCGTTATATGTAGCATAGAATGCACCGTTTTTGTTGATTTTGATTTTGTCTCCTATACCAGTAAACTGTTCATTGCCATCATAGATTGCAATCTTATCGTCTACTGGATCAAGTGCAAAAACAATGTCATAAACAGGAGTCGTTTCTGCATTTACAGAAGATTCCACTACGGATGACTCCTCCGCTTCTGTTGTTGTCTCTTCCTTTTCCACGGATGTAGGCTCTGTTGTGATCTCTGTTTTCTCTTCCGCTACAACCGTGCTTTCTACCTCTTCGCTTTGCTCTTCGGCTGATGATTCATTACTTACATCAACCGTAGTCTCTGTCTCAGCGATTGTTGATTCTGGTTCTGCAGCCTGTGTCGTTTCTGATACAGAACTTTCAACGTTTGCCTGTTCTTCTTCAATCGGCGCGCTGTCTGTCGCTGAGGTAGCATGTGCTGTCGCTGGCAAGCTTGTCACTACCATGGCAGCCGCTAAAATCATAGCTAAAATTCTTTTAGCCTAAAATAGCTTTTTCAACTCATCCATCCCATTTTCCTCCTTTAATTTTGAATGTGTTTCTATATTTTCCAGATTTAATTTATCCATTCCTTTTCTGTTTTTTATGCTATGGTCACCGTATTACAATCATAAAAGAATTTTATAAATTAATATCCAGATAATATCTTAATTATACTTTTTTTAGATAAATATGTCAATGCCTGAAAAATTTACCGATGAAAAAAGCTCATAAAAAAAATTACAATAAAAAGGGCAAAAATGCCCTAAAAATAGAAAATTCACCAATGCTTTTATGCTAAAGAGTCTAAAAATGCGCAGCTTGTAAATTCTGGTAATGTGTGTTATCCTATAAAGAAGCAATTATGTCAAAAGATTGCATATTAAAAATCCACCTTTTTAATAAAGTTTCAAAGCAGTCTTGTTACTTTGCTATTTTGCAATTAAAAATTTAGGAGGTTAAAAATGAAAAGGATATATCAAAACTTATATCGTATCACAAAACAAAACGTAATAAAAACAGGAATTGTCACAATCCTTTCTCTAACAATTATTTTATCCGGTTGCAGCAGTCCTGTTACAGATGAAAGTCTAATCGGAGAACCTGAATCTGTTTCCGAATCAGAAGAGCCAGAATACCCAGGAGCATCTGAAATAATCAGCAGTCTGGAAACTGCCGGATATGAAGTTGAACAATTCGAAACGTTTGAAGAATTGAATGTTGAAGCCACCAGGGTGAAAGCATCAAAAGAAGAGGAATACCTTGATATCTGTTTCGGCACGCTGTCTGTAGATAATTCCAACGCTATTGCAGAATACTATATGGAGAATTATAAACAGGCTAATTTAGTGAATAACGACCAGGCTATATTCTGTTACAGCAGCCAGACGGTTTTGGATGACGCCGGGTTATGGCAGTAACGAAAATACAAAATTGAAAGGACTGCGGAATCTTCCCAGTCCTTTTACAATTTTTGACCTGTTACGTTAAATCTGTCAATGACTCAGATAATACTGTGCATACTTTGTTGCACATGCACTGTCTATCCGGCCTGTTACAGTGATACTGTTCCAGATGTAAATCCACAAAAACAAGCATCCTATTATTGTATACGCCGCTCGCCTATTCTTGCTATAAAACAACCGAAACAACAGTGAAATGATTATAGATACAACACCAAATAAAAACAATGCTGGTACATAGTTTGAAACAATATCCAATGTCTTTGTAATATTTGTAGTGTCCATAAACAAGTTCATAGACATCAGAGAGTGCACATAACAATTGACATTATTCATCCGGGGTAAAAGCCGAAGTGTTGTAAAGATAAACATTCCGCTTTGCAACATAAATGTCAGGTTCATAACTCTTCGAGTGTCCTGCACATTGCATAGTCCTATCAGGCCAAAATAAAAAAGAATTGGAATACTGCTCTCCAAATAGCGTCCAAAAAACAAATGGTCGCATCTTTGTACATCTGTTCCCTCAAAATACCCATAACTGCTCTGAAAGAAAAACAACAACCCAAGCGCAAATGCCCCCAAAAAGCATAATATTCCCTCTCCCGCAATCACATCTAATGCACTTCTTGAACCTTTTTTGCGAATCCATTTCCAACATCTTGCAGACATGAAACACAATCCCACCAAGGCAATCCCAAAGGTACTACACGCGCAGTTATAAAGCCATCCTACAAATGGAAGGAACAACGCTTCGACACCTTTTGCCGAAAACATTTTTTGGTATATTTCCGGCTTTAAAAAATCAGCTAATGTATTGTGTCTTAAAACCGCACCTGCATATACATTTGCTTTCTGCCATACAGATATCACCCGGTCAAGCACCAGACCTGATACCAAAACTAACAGATACATCCAAAGTAGGATACTGTCTTTTTTGCAATGCCGTATCCAGAAAACCATTACTGTGGCTGCAATCAGAATAATAAGTCCTCTCTGATGCGACATGAACGCATAAACAGACAAAAGCGCAATCCCGGCACTGTATATCATTTTTTTACGATACGAAAACGTACCGCCTTCCATATACAGTTTTGTCTGCAAAAAAACTATCAGCCACGGAATGATAAATAAGTTTGCCTCCGCCCATGTATATTTGTTATAAAGCAGCGTGGCGGGAAGCATTCCTGTCAGCAATGATATTGCAAAAGCATCCCTTCTCTCCGCCAGTTTATAATCTGCAGCAATACGATAAGCAATTACAGGAATAAATGCTGTCAGTACAGAATTGATTACCAGCATCAGTCTGTACCTGATGACAGCATTATTTATAAACATAAATGGAACGATATACCATAACGACTGACCATATTTATAATAATATCCATCCTCACCCAAAAACGCACTCCAGTCATGGCCAGCAAGATATGCTGCTGTTGCCATTGTTCCTAATCCATCTTCAAATGCCGGCGCTGTATAAAAGAACGCCGGAACAATTGATAAAATAAGCGTACTAAAATACAAAATTATTTTTTTATGATTTGATAATAATCCAAGTTTCATGTTCTGCTTTGCTCCATTTTTATAATGATACACTTTTTCTGATTATTACAATAAATTTGTCCTGGCAATTTCTGCCAGGACATCATCTATACTGCCTTATTGTACTTCCCGTTTTCTTTCGCTCTCAGTTCCTTCTCTTTCTCTTCCCTTTCTTTTATCTGCTTATACAGCGCGTCATACTCTGTCTTTTTGACATGATACTGTGTATCTGCTAATATTTTTCGATTCCCGGAAATCATATCCGCCAGCAGCCCCATCGTTCCCGTCAAAAATGCTATAATAAGCAATGTACAGGCAAGTATCAATGACTGTACATGCCCCGATGCGCTTCCCTGCACCACAAAAATAAGAAATCTTATAATATACGCCAGACCAATCAGCGCTGGCGGAATTGTGAGAAATGTAAAGCACTTGAGCGGCTTATACATCATATATGCTCTCAGTATCGTAACAATGGATTTTTTCACATATCCCCATATAGACTTAAATAGTCGGGATGGACGAAGTTCCTCGTTGGTTCGGATAGGTACGCTGGTAATCGCTAATTTTTCCCGTCCTGCCTGCACAATCGTTTCTAATGTATATGTATAGTTATTAACCACATTAATGCGCATTGCGGCTTCGCGGCTAATCGCACGAAATCCGCTTGGCGCATCTGGTATATCTGTATCGGATGCCTTCCTGACTACCCAGCTTCCAAAATGTTGCAGTTTCTTTTTAATAAATGAAAAATGTTCTGTATCATCTATGGGTCTAGCCCCTATCACATACTCTGCATATCCATCCAAAATAGGCTGAATTAATGGCTGTATATCATCTGCACAATATTGGTTATCCGCGTCTGTATTTACGATGATGTCCGCTCCCTGTCGCAAACATTCATCAAGTCCTGCCATAAATCCTTTCGCTAGTCCCTTATTTTGCGGAAAGTTCACAACATGATGTACTCCCCATTTTTTTGCTACTTCTACTGTATTGTCGCTGCTTCCATCATTGATGATCAAATATTCAATCTCGTCAATTCCATCTAGTTGTTTAGGAAGATCATTAAGCGCTACCTCCAATGTCTCTGATTCATTATAACACGGTATCTGAATTATCAGCTTCATCTAATACATTCCTTTCTTTTTCCACAGTTCCTTTGAGATACATTATGATAATCGCCGCATATAACGGTGTAGTTAAGACTGTCTGTTTCAGGAAAATGCTTTGTACAACATAGATAACCATTATGCATTTTGACAATTTCTGCTCTCTTGTGTCCTCCATCGGCTTTCGCAAACAATATATTGCAATCACAGCCAGAAGTACCATTACTGCAACCGCGCCTACTATTCCATATCTTTCTCCTATTGTATAAAAGATACCGTTTTGTTCCGCTATGCTTAAAATAAACAATGATAAGAGCTTGTACATCACGTCAGGCAAAACCACGCTCGAACCTCTTGTCACCGCAGTAAAGAGCGCTCCTATAAAAATGATTGCTACTACTGCCACTAGTTGAAAGAATGGTAACAACTCTGGCAAGCGTGTATCCATCTCGTCTTCCTCCGTCGTATGTTTGTCCCACAATGTAAAAAACGCAAGCGCCGCAACTGCCAGTACGAGTTCCATGTATACACTGACTTCCAGATCGTATATCATATCTCCTTTAAATATTTCTACGTATCCAGTAAGAAGAGACATATTGCAAAGAAGAAAATTAAAACACAAAAAAATCTCTATAACTCTCTTGATAAATCTTTTTTCTGGTTTAAATATAAATGGCAGACTGATTATAAGCCCTTCTATTATCAGAATCGCCGTCATATTTTTTTCCATAAATAAAAGAAATGAACCCAAAAGCATTCCTATCCCATAAAAGACGGTTAGTTTTCTTCTCCTGGAAGTACAATACGACAACATTGTGACCGCTACTCCCAATAAAAGCCATGCTGTTGCCCCGCCGTTTCCTTTCAAGAATTTTATAAGAGGGCTGCTCCATCCTTTGGTAATATATGACAGCAGCATCATAGCATAAACAATATAGTTAGATATGCATAACACTCCAAAAACTGCCCTTATATCAACTTCATATTTATGGAGAACAAAATACATGACGCCTATCGCCAGGAGTACTATTTCCTGATTCACGTCTGCTATACCTGTACAAATCCTGTAAATCAAACAGATTAATGTTATAATCATTATACCAGAAATCAGCCAGTCTGTGCGCGTTAATTTCTTCCAATTATAGGGTCCTGTTCCTTGTCTCACATAGTAGATAAATGTAACAAATGTCACAGCAAATAAAAGCAAGGTTCTTAAATTTATCGTCAAAAAATTAAATTCATTACAGAAAAGATTTAGTACGCCAAACAAAAGTATTATATATGTGTTTATTAGTTGCTCTCTCTTGTCCATAAACCACCTGTCTTCTTTATTTTTAACAATCCTTATTGTATCTTTTGACTGTCATATCTATTGTATCATATCAAATATAAAAAGCAACTGATTTCTATAATGACTGGGATAAATAATTGTAAAAACAAACAACCAGCATATGCTGGTTGTCTGTAGTCGCTAAGATATCAAGCAATATTTAATTATTCCTCTGTAATCGTAAACGTAATCTTTGCAGATTCTCCTGATGCAGTCTTTGCAGTTACAACGCTCTTACCTGCTTTAAGCGCATATACATAATAATATCCATCAGATTCTTTTGCAATTCGAACATTCTTATTGTTTGCTGTGTAAGAAACAATCTGTTCTTTACAAATCGCAGAAGTATCTTTTGCATTTACAATATACTTATCGTCTAGTTTATATTTTTGCGTGTTGCTTGTTCCACTAATCTTAAGATCAGCCTTATTCCTTGTTAATGTAGTCGTTACATTCTTGGTTGCATCGCATACTGTAATCGTTGCTACTGCTTTTGCGCCAAGTGCACTCTGCGCCTGAACCTTAATTACTGTTCCCTGTAGATTTTTGGCTGCTGGTATTGTTACTTTCCCCTTCTTGCTATCAACTGTCACACCATGGTCAGCAGCAGAAATACCATCTTTTGTAACACCTACAAGATTCCATGTAATCTCTTCTTTCTTGTCTGCGTTCTTCGGGAATCTCTTGCTGACTTCTAATGTTACAGAATAGTTTTTATCCTTTGTAACACTTGTCTTGTTGTAATTTACTGTAACATCTGTCTTATTTAACTGAATAGACTCTACTGGCTGTTTTACAGTTACATTTACAGTCTTCTTAACCGTCTTGAGTTTGCTTCTTGCATCCATGTAATATGTAGTTGCAGTAATCTTGGCGCTTCCTGGAGCTACTGCCTTAATATTGCCATTCTGATCTACAGTTACCACCTTTGCTTTATTGGTAGACCAGATGAACATATCTTCACATTCTTTTAATGCTGCTTCATCTTTCGCTAGACTTATATCTATTGTTTTAATCCTTGTATTTTGATTAACATAGAAAGCTGGAATAACACTTGGTGACAAAGCAAAACTCGTAATATCACCTGCTGCAATCTTAATAAAGTCATTTTGTGTCCAATTAACCTCTTGAGCATTCTTATTCTCTTTATAAGTTGCCTTAACATTTACCGTCTTAGTGTCTTCAGTTATCTTGCCTTTCTTATTTGCCTGAACGACACCCTTTGTACTAACGGTTGCGTACTGTCTGTCAGTAGAATCTACAAGTGTAAATTTAATCTTCTTTATCTCTTTGGGATCTGCATTTGCTGGTTCAACGATTGCTTCCAACTGAACTTTCTGTCCAAGATAAACCGTATTTCCTCTGTCTACTACTTTAATTCCTGTAATCTTTTCTACTGGTGCCTTTACAGTTACAGTAAAGTTAACTTTCTTTCCAGATGTTGATGTTGCTGTAATTGTTGTCTTACCAACACTATGTGCTTTAATTGTTGCTTCCAAAGACTCGCCAAATACTGGATTATCAGTTCCTTCGTTTGTTGCTGTCTTGGGACTAACACTTGCTATCAAAGGATTTTTTGATGTCCATGTAATAAAATCTGTTGTAGGTGATGAATTATCTTTTACTTTATCAATTTTGACCTTAATCTCTCTTGTTGGATTAGGATCACTTTGTTTAATTGTAAGTTCTTGTTTTGTATCACAACCTTTTACAAGTTTTGTAATCGGATTTCCTGCCTCAATTGCAAATGCTATTGAACCTGTTGCACCCTGCTCAGTTGTTGCAATTACTGTTATAGATTTTCCACTCGGCGTAGCTTTCTTAAGTGTTAAGATATCATCTTTGATTGACGCATAACTTGTATTTCTGCCTAACTTACCCGTTTCGTAAACCTTCCATGTAATGGCATCGTTTGCTCCTTCTGGTTTACGCTCAGTAATCAAGCTATTAAGATTAATCTGCTGTTTAGCAAAATTTTGTTTAGGTGCTCTTAATGTAATGCTTGTTGTATATGCTGTAACTTTAACGTCAGCAGTTGCGCTATAATCCGTTCCACTTATAGTTGCTATTAAGGATGTATTACCGCCTTTTTTACCTGTTACTGTTACTATACCATCTGCTTTTTTCTTATCTGCTTTTTTCTTAATGGAAGCCACTTTATTATCTTTAAGTTCCCATTTAATGTTTTTAAGCAAATCTTCTGGTTTGTATTCAATTCTGTTGCCCTTCGAATCAACCACTATAATCGTTAATCCATCATATTGTTCTGCATTGGCATCATTAATGGAAAGTGTCATTGATTTTCCGAGTACATTTGCTTTATTTGTATCAACTATTACAGTTGCTGATACATCAGATTCATATCCAACAGGAACTTCAATCACATTTTGATCCAAAACAATTCCCGTTATAGTAACCTCACCTTCTATCTCGCCTATTTCTGGCGCCCCAATTGTTTCCACATTAGGTGTCTCTGGTTTTGGTGGTTTTGGTGTCTCTGGTTTTAGTGTACCAGTTGTTCCATCACCTGATTCGTCGCCCGCAGTTGTTCTATACAAATCTGCAAGACCTGCTGCACTAGCAGTCAATGGTGTAGAAAGCGACATTGTTATTGCCATGGTCATTGCCAAAGCTTTAATCACTGGTTTTTTCATAACTGTTTACCCTCCTAATTTTTCTTTTCTATATTGGTGACAATATTACTCTACTATCATAAGTCTAAAACCATAAATATTCAAGCCCCTTTTTTTAAATTGTATCTTTTTTCTGTTTCTTTGGTAGATTGCTACAATATCATTCATCAATGTGTACAACATGTCTAATATAATTTGTAATAATCTTCCATTCTTTCAAATATTTTACTGTCATGGGGCACCAAAAGTGAGATTCCCCAACTTTCAACTATACTTTCATACTGACTAAAAAACTCATTATCTTCTATATCTGCTGTCATTACCACATAAAAAGCCTCTTCTTGCTGCGGAACTGTATTGGCGCCTTTCATTGTTACAATCTTATCATCAAGATAATATTGTAACACTAGTCCCCATAAATACAAGTTTCCATTCATTATGAAATAGATTTCCTCTCCCTGATACAACCTTTCAATCCACATAGCAATAGTCGGCGCTCTGTCCTCATAAAGATTGTTTACATATATCACATAGCTTTCAAACAGGGACATCCCCACAGATACATATAAATAAATTGATGCCAATATCGCTGCAATTATACGATGTATGAATATTTTTGATAATCTTGTCTGCGCCGCCTTTACAATAATGCAGATCAAAATTCCTATCGAAGCAGAATATGCTGCCGCCTCCCAGACTTTCCCCACCGGAACTTCTCCATCATACACAAAGAGTCCCATCATCAGACAATGGCTAACTACAAATGTGGTATTCTCTAATTCATTAAACAAATATTGACACAACCATGCTGCCAGCAGATATAGTATGACAAAAAACACCATATGGCGTATCCATTTCCTGTCCTTTATCAAACTATAAAATCCATATAGCAATAAAATCCCCACTGCAAATTCCTGATATCTGCCATATATTAAATTATCTATTCTCCCGATTCCTGACATTGCAAATGCACTAATGCCAAAAATACCAAGCCATGCTAAAAACGCTCCCCAAAGCCATATTGCAGAACGATTACAGGAAATCGGTTCCAAATTTTCTTCATCATTTTTTTTCCATATATATGATATTTTAGAAATGCCCTTTATACTTTTTTTTATAAAATGGCCTCCAAGATACCATATTCCAAAGCAAATCACCAGACCTGATGCAGTAGCAATATAAAACCATTTCCCCGCAATGCTGATGAGAAAGCGCAAAAAACCTTCAATTGTCAGAATATCCCGAATACGCCATATCTGACCCGCAAAATCATTTGCCGCCATTCGCCATTCTGTATCTCCTGCCTCTGCCTCAATGAAGGCAAAGTTCTTTATCATATAGGCTACTCCTGTTACCAGTACAAAAATTCCCAATGCCAGCGCAATTCTGCCACGACCATGCTCAATCAACCACAGAAGCAGAAATATAAAAGCAATTGCCACGATCAAAATAAGTGTTTTCTTATTGAACACATATCCAAAGATCTCCTGCATTCCTGCCGGATCCGCCGCTTTATAGAGATCGTTTTGAAGCTTCCCTTTTACTGCACTGTGGACGCAATTGCACAAAAACATTGTCAGAAAGAATCCACTCACATGGGATAACTTATTCACTTTCAGCAGCCGTATACTGATTACCGTCATGACGGCTGCGATTATCATTGGCAAAGCTCTCTGGTGTACGGTATACATATAAAACGAGGCAAGCGCAAAACCAATATGATTCAGCATTGACGGATGATCTGTCAGACGCATCAGTATGTACAGATACACCCAAAACATAAAAAATAGTGTCGTTTCTGTACATGTCATATGTGCGTATATCAAATATGATGGATAAATCACCATAACAAGACACAATAAATCCCGCACAATCCAGGGAAGATCCGACAGATAACGCCTGCAAAGCTTCACTGCCATCAGAAATATTCCTGTAAGCATAAAGCTCTGTACTACAACCATCGCCTGATATTTCTGCCTCCAGTCCCACACAAAAATCTTTGCCAGTATCCTGACTGGCACAAGAAGCAGGCTATATCCATACGAATAATAACCAATGACCCGGACTGAGGGTGACCAGTCAAGCCCTGTAAAAAACGCACTGTTCGCCCAATAACCAAATTCATCCGGATTCATAATCGGCTGTCCCACTTCTGTCAGCCTGTATGTTCCCCCAAATATGATAACAGCTACCATTGCAGCAAGAACAAACCATTCTTTTTGTATTTTTTGTTTCATCATTCTATGCTCCTATTGATTGTCATTAAAACTTTGGCTCAACCCCATTTTTCTGATATTGTCAAGCCATTGCAGAATCATGGTGCGCTTGTACAATGGGGCTCCTTGCGCATTTCTGCTTTTCTCCAGCGCGAGCGCTAAATACGCATATTCATTTTCGATATAGGTTGAAAATACGCCCTGATCATCTGTGTTAATTGACACTTGCATCTGTGGACACTTTTGCATCGCATCGAAATCCAAAGTCAGCCCATAATTGTACCAGCCGACAATTGGATGTTTGTCATAACGCCGGAAGGTTCCAATCAGATAATTGGAGGAGGGATTTGTTTCTATCCCAATACCAAGCATACAGATATCTTCCTGCATTTTTAACTGTATTTTTTTGACCGCCCTGATAAAATTTGGATGTACTTTCACCTCGATCATTTCATCTCCGGCCTTTTTTACTTCAGGATTGAAATGATATGCATAATATAGCATTGCAACTTCCGGTTTATAACGTATTTTGTAGTTGACGGGGAACTCCCTGTTAATCGCATACCTATCCCACGGTTCATAAACCTCGCCTTTGATTTTAAAATATCCATTCTGGTACAACTGCGGGTTGTCCCCTCTTAATTTCCATGCATCATAGTACTCATTTATTCCCACAGATACTTCATCATAATTATAACTGTGGGCAAGACCTTCTTCTATATAGTACTTTTTCGCGTTTTCTACAATTCTTCTCTTCTCACTGCTGTCGATATTGTTTTTGTATACCTCAGCAAAATACTCGTCAAAACGTTTTTCAATATATGTCTTGACATCCTCACAATCCGAGATATTGTACCCCCGCAATCTGGCATACAGCCACGAAAGATTGTCCAAAAACCGCATCTTATTTATCATGATTCGATACGATTTGCTTTGATACCATTCTTCTACGTCTACCCCCAGTGCCAAAGCATGACCCAGCCTGTCTCCACATTTCAGATTCAGAAACACAATTGCCTCATCAATCGCCCTCAGGCCATCCACAACGTCCAGAAAATCTTCTCCTACATGATATGTTGCCATCAATGTATTGATTGGATTTTCCTGGTATACATTGATCATATCATCGGATATATCGTCTTTCAGATAGCGGAATGCTTGTGCAAAAACCTCTGGCCTGCACCAGATTTCCGGCGAACATGCATCAACGCCTTTTATCCGCTCCGCCTCTGTACAGTTTTCATTTCTCAGTTTCGAAATCGCTATCGCCTGAGATTTTACTTTGTTGCGGAGCTCAAAATGTCTGTATTTTAAAATATCTTTATCAGACTTTTTTATGCGTTCTGTTTCTTTCACAAAATGCATTACATAAAAGTATTTTTTAATAAGTTTTTCTTTCTCCTGTTCCTCAAGTCCCTCTGTAATCCATTGATCATATTTTCTAACCGCGTTTTTTATCTCTTCTGCTGACTGCTTGGGAACAATTCTTGCCTCAAGACTCTTGATATGCTGATTGCAAATTGTGTCTCTGACTGCCATCCTCACGTATATTTGTTCATATTTGCTGTCCTCTATAAAGGTATCCTTCCTGTCCTGATATTTCAGGAAATTGTCAAACCCTACATTCACATTCGTTTGTACCAGTTCTCTGCGAATATTAGCCTTTAATACCAAGTATAAATAATACAGGTTGAAAAATGGTTTCATATCTGCATCGTTCGAAAAAATCATATAGAATATATGATACATAAACCATCTTTCTCCACTCAAAGGTCCGTTGATATCATAATCCCCGTGTCGTACAAGCCATGTTTTACATATCATATAATCCAGTTCGCTTCTGTTTTTGCCCCCCTCACAGATATCGTATTTATCGTGCATCCAATTTATACTTTTCTGAATTTCACCAGAAAGCAGCTCTAATTTCTCCTCATCTCTCAGTATTGAAATGATGTTTCTGCCATCTATATCCCCAAAAGGCAGACCAGATTCCCCATGCAGCCTGGCAAACAAAAAGACTCTTATCAGTGCCGCTTGACGCCACATATAACTAAGCATATTGCTTTTGTACTTTGCACTATAACTTATATTCTTCTGAAGGCGGTTTGCTTCATATCCCCTGAATACTTTGTCAAAGTCAAGGTTGTCAACCCGATTCATCAAACTCATCCATGACAGATGAAACTGTGGCGCTGAACCTTTTAGATGAAAATGATTTTCGGCAACTCCCTGCGAGACCAAATGATTCAATGCCTTATTATTGTGACCGATCACCGGCTTCCAGAAAAAACAGCGGCGCTCCCTTGCCATAATGCAATCTTTAAATGCCAGATATGATGTGATAAACAAATCCTCTTCCAGAACAGTAATCATATCCCTCCATCTAAGAAGTTGGTTATACTGGCACGCTGGCATTCCATTTTCTTCCACCAGTACGGAATTTGCAAAAGCGATTAATGCATGAAACACGTTCCACTCATTTTCGGTTCTGGCTACAAGGTTCGAATATCCCCCGCTCATTTTCCTGCTTTGCCACTGAAATTCATTCTCCAGATAATAGTACATATTTGAGAGTTCGTCATTGGAATATTTCGTAATATATCCTGTGCCTAACTGCATAAACACGTTTTCCGAAATATTATTGTAAACTACCGTTTCTTCCAGTATTTCACCTGTAGATATGTAACAAAAAAGATTTTTTATCACTGCCCTTAAATTATCCATATATGTTTGTTACCCCTTGTTTTCTCTTTCCTGCATTCTTTTTACCATATTCTCTATCCTGCACGTTTCCAAAAACTGTTTGATTCGATTCGAATAGGATACATTTTGCCCTTGTGGTTCCTCATAAAACTGTTCCACTGTATTCAAAATTTCGATTACTCTGGAAACCTGCCTGCAAATCTTATCAATCACCTGCATTGTCATATTTTCGGTATCTCCCACAGATCTTATATTTCTTATCGCAATCGTTATCTCCTGCATCACATCCACACTTTCAAACGGAAGGAGATCGCGCAGCGAATCAATTTCATTCTGTTTTTTCCATTCAGTATAATTTTTCAGTTCAAAAATTTCCTCAATACCTACCTGTTCAAACGCTTCACTGCATTCTATCGATTCGCAATATGCATGAAATATATTCTTTACAAATCCTTGCAGACACTTGTCATACGATAACATATTTTTGAACAAACAGTCAATAGACGCTTCTATGTAATTATCACCAATCCTGAAGCATCTCTGTCTGTTCATTTTATTATCGTCTTCGAGATCCTGGCCTGCACCGCCGGCATCCAACTGATACCGGATATACCCCTCCTCTTCCTCAAACCAGAAATTCTGATCACAAAAAAGAGCAGTTGAAAAGATTGCCTGGACTTCCTCCTTATTTTGCAGCAGCCACTCTTTAAAGCTGTTCTGCTCCTTTGTAAAACGTATTGCAAATACTTTCATCTGCACCTTATCATACGAGATCGCATCATGTGTGCGTCCCTGGTTTACTATGAGCATTGTTGTTAAATTGTTCTCTGCATTAACAGACGTTCGCCAAATGCTGCTGATATCAACTTTTTGTAAAAACACATGCTCTTCCTCTACGCAAAGTTCTGATAACCGTATCGAATATAACAGTATCAGAAAATCATATACTTCATCCGGCAGCTTATATCTGCCAGTGAGCTCCTGAAGAATTTTAAGCATTGTCTGATAATCAAATTTATCACCGTGCCTGGTTCCTCTCAGGTTGTTGTATTCTGTGGTAAAGCTTGGATAACCACGAAATTCAGAAACAATATTATTCAAATAGGAAAGCGGTGCATTTATCGTGTTTCTCATACGGCGAAGCATCTCCTGGTTGATGACACTTTGTATATATTCTTCAAGTCTTGATACTAGCCATTGGATTGTTTCCTCCGCCCTTTTTTCTGGTTTTTCCATGGAATGTATGTTTTCCAATGTATAAAGAATGTTAACAATATCACGCAGTGTATTGCATTTGAGTATTGCATTTATCCATTTATGCGGGAACAGCATAATCCCTGTATTGTGGTATATGGATTTATAGATCCGGTCTTTAATACTTTCACATATATCTATATCGAATTTTGGAATGGCAATTTGATATTCCTTTTCATTGTTGATATTTAAGTCCGGCATGTAGATACGTTTGTTGGACGGCAGAATTTTGGACAGATATCCTTGTGCATAGTTTCTAATCTGGTTTTTCTCCCGCTCTAAGGTTTCTCTTTCAACCACGAGTTTTTTCAGAAAATACTTGTTGCATTCCAGATACAGCCTGCCCAAATCTGCACTGACTAATATAATGATATTTGGAAGCATCAAAAAAAGCCTGATTTGCTCAAGCACCGCGTAAGCATCTTCCGTCGCAGTATCCAAATCGTCCAGCACGATTACTAAAAAATTATGCCTGTATTCATTTTTTGATACACAAGGGAGAAAATTATTCACTAATTCCCTGAAATCCTGTGCCAGATTCAGACATCGTGATAAATCTTTTAGATTTCTGACAGAAGCAATGCTTTTCTTTTCCTTTCCGGCTATTGAATCCATATACAGCTCATAGGACTCTTTCACACAGGAAAATCCTTTTCTTACATTTTCCTGTGTATTTTCAAAAGACTGATTCTTTTCAAATATTTTCCACATATATGCAAGAATAATATCTAAAAGATTCTCTCCTTTTATCAGCATCGCAGCGTCGATTCTGGGAATCAGATAAAACCCAATCTCCCGTTTGCTTAATTCATATTTGGGCGAAGGTTCTCTTATCTCCTTATTGTATTTTTGCAAAAAAAGAGCAAAGGAAAGCATTGCGGAAGACTTTCCCATTCCCCGGTCACCCAAAAAAGGTATAATGTTATGAAACGATTCCTGAATCAAAAAGGGATTCTTTTCCATATTTCCAATGCTCTGCGCTATGCTTTCCGCTACAATTGTTTTCGCATACAGCGCTGCTCTTTCATACACCTGTGAAAATATAGAATCTTCAAACTCTTCATATTTCTCAATCTTTATCTTATTTACACAATCAATTACTAATTTCTTTTCTTTCATTTGCAGTTTTTGCTCCCTGTGCATTTTCTTTCTGTATGCCCTGCGTCAGACAATCGTCTTATTTTGTATCTTCTGCATTTTTTTATGATATCCTTCCGCAAGATAACTGTCTCCCGCTTTCATTGCAAGTTTATAAATTATACGATATAAAGACCCGATATTGAACTGTTGTTTTATTGTGCTTTTTATATATTCTGCGTCCTCTTTATCGTCAAGCAGCAAATAGAATCTGCTGTCATCAATCTCACTCCATACTTTCTCTGCTCCCAGGTCCTCTTTGAGCGCCATATCAAAATCGCCAAAGCAATTATACTGGATATAGCCGCTGCAGCAATATGCCCTGTACAAATATTCCAGTTCTATCGGGCGAAGTACAGACTCATAGCGCCTGTTTCTCAAAATAACTTTTACGTTTCGAAAGGCTTCCAATGCTCTTCTGTACTCTCCTGTCTGTACATAAGCGATTCCTAAATGAAACCATGCCTGATAATATTGTGGAAAATGAACTGCACTGTGCAGATAATATCTTATGGCATGTTTGGTGTTGTCTCCAAAGTGTATCCAATATTCCGCCTTTTTGTAATAGCAAAAAGCGCTGTAGGGCTCCCTGCACATTTCCAGATACTTCTTGTATGCACGATTAGGTTCCATCATCAAATTGTCATAAACCTGCGTCAGCAGCAGTTCAACACTGTCTTTAAATCTGTTCTCTTTGAGATTTCCTGCTAACTGAGACAGTGGGCGAACAATACTTTCCGGCCAGTATATCTGCGTTTTTTTATTCCTGATACAATACAGGTTTGCCTCATATGCCAGATTACAGACTGCGTACCGAATATACATGCCTATTGTGCTTTTATCTCCAAGCCTGACCCCATACATATTTAGCTTGTTTTTCAGCGCATGGACAACCTCTCTGTAAGCGTCTGTTACCTCATCAAACCGCTCCTGCGTTTCAGCCGGATAGAAATATTTCCCGACTAAATTTAACTGCCATACTTTTTTTTCACAATATATCTCTGCGACATTCTTCAGAAACTCACGCTCTGTTCTGTCAGGCTCCAAAATATCAATAATGTCATGTAACAAGCTTGTATTGCCCCTGTATCTAATATACTGCACTCCACCAATTGCCTCTGTCAGCTCTTTCAAGAAACCGTCCTTGGTCGTATCTATAAATACGCACTTTTTTGGATTAAAAAACTCCCAATCACACGTTCTCAAAAAAGTATCCACATCCTGAGTGCTTTCCATAACATAAAACTGGGCATCGCTCTCCCACGCTTCCTCCATCTTGTACTCTTCATATTCCGGAAATTTTGTAAACAAAGAAAGCTCTTCTTCTCTCCCAAAGTCAAAGAACTTTTCATAAATATATATCCCATTTAATCGCATAAAAAGCATAACAGAAATGCTTGGATCGATATTGGTACTTCTATAAGTGAATTCTATTTGCTGCATATTATGCCTCTTTAATCCCGTCTTTTGCACATCGCAGTCATAGACATATAACCGTCTGTCTCATGCTTCAAGCATCTGACCAGATCTTCGTGAATCTATTAAAATATATGACCTGACACCTTTTGATATGACTAAATTGCCATATTTTAACTTATTATACCGTTATTCTTCCCCATTTGCAACAATTAATCCATCCTAGGCAATCTTTTAACGCAACTTGTAAGTTCAAATCTGTCCATGTTTAATACAATTAACCATATTTAGAAATATTTAAAAAGTCTCCTACAATAAGCATCTTTCGTTAAGAATTTTATCATAGAAGACTTTTTATTTTCTTGCATTACGCAATGATGCACAGTAACTTATAACAGAACACGATTCTGTTCTTTCCCCGTATTTCCTGTAGTTCAGGACTGCGCTATTTTATTTTCTCAATCCACCAACATTGCGATTTGTCACCTGCATGGTATTCTGCCAAATATATATTATTGTCACTGCCGCATGTCAGTGCAAATCTCTCATCCTTTGACAATAAACTAAATGAGCCATCCTCATTTCCTATGAATTTCCACCTCTGAGCGTCTGTTCCGTTCGCTGTAAATAACTGAATATTGGTACCTTCTGCATAGACTCCTCCTGATACATCCAGTACTTGCCTTCCCAGCTCAATGACGGCATGTTCTTCATCCTGCCTTATTAGCCACATATCCAATTCATTTTGAGCAAGTAAAACATTACTACCCAAATCAAAGCTATCTGCCCCCATATTACCTCTTTTATTATAATCTAATATTCGGACATTAAGGCTTTCCTCACCAGCATATATCCGGTAAGTTACTGCATACGCAAATTTTCCTATTTCTTCATACTTGTTTAAATATGGATAATTACTTTGAATCATATTAATAATCTGCATGTCATTTCCACCAATTACGGTAAGAATAAAACCACTCTGGAACAATTTTTCATATTGTGTAATACGATTAATATTTTCTTGTGAAATAAACGTTACATTTTTATAATTTTTTACTTCAAAAAATGCAGACTGCTCCTTCCACTTAGCATCATACACACATATACAATGATTATCAGAAAATGTCTCTGCTTTATTTAACATAGGAACGGAGGACTTATATAAATAGTCCCAATGAGCATTGCTATATCCATTTACTATAAATATGGTTGCAATGAGACATATAACAATATTTATATACTGCACCGCAACTATTTTTTTCCATACTGCCATCATGATACATAAAAACAATCCAAAAATGACTGCATATATTGGGAACAAATATCTATCTGTCACATAAGCCGCTGATTCAGATACAAATATAAAATAAAGTATAGGCGGGATAAGAAGTATCATCCATTTCATAAAACTTTGTTTATCAAATACAAAATGCTCTCCATCCTGTTTTTTCCTTAGAGCAAGCATTATTATAATAAATATTGCAAATAATATCCCCCCCCGCCTATTTTACCAAGCATTTGGGTATTCAAAAATCCGTAGAAATTTTTTATTCGTTCCCACTGTTCCATCGATGTTGTTTGGGTCAGATTATCTATCGACTGCGTTCCCCTGTACCCAAAGAACATATGATTTAACATTGCCGGAAATATTGCAATAGAAACCGCCGCCGCACAGAGCATATATGCCATTAACGCTGCAATATCTTTCCATCGCTTCCCAATTATCAGACAAATTCCCAATATCAGACATGAGGCACTTAAATAAATAATACAATAGTAGTGTGTCAACGCACCTGCTATTGCTGTAAAACCAATCTGCGTCCATCTCTTCCAGGAAAACCCTTCTCCAAACGCCTGGATCAACAAATACGCCATTAGTGTCACCCAAAACATTGCCATTACATACATTCTGAAAAACGACACATTCTGAAGTATCCCAGCTGAAAGCGAAAACACTATTGAACAAAAGTCAATGAAGGCAATGTCTTTCACAAACAAATACAATAATTTTCTCAAAATATAAAGCGTCATTACTGCAAAAAAAATATTAATCGCTGCTGCATGCCATACACTAAACTTCCCAGCGTTTAGTGAACATATCATATGTAATAGCAGGTAATAAAATGGAGGATGCACATCATCTGTTTGATTTTTCCATACATTTCTAAAATTAAACCTCTCTGATTCATTTGCCGCAACACAATCAAGATACACCTGTTCCGTCGGCATATATGTATATCCTTCTTTAAAATCCATACTAATGCCTCCAACGTTATTTGATAATATATAACTAGATACTTCATCTACATGAAGGTTCTTTTTGTTTATAATCGTAATCATCATCACCATTATAAACATTGCATATATAAATACTGCTTTCTTATTTTTTATTACAACCTTTATTGAACTTCTCATTTCCCTCTCCCTATATTTTCATCAGTTCCATTTATCCTTACTTAAACAAAACATTATCTACATTTTATCACTTCCCTATATGATATATATGAATTTAATTATACCTCATAAATAAATTTTATAATAGCTATTTTCCAATATTTACCTATTTAGTAAACTATTTAGTAAAACTGCCCTAAAACTACTACGAACTTTCATAAAATAAGCACCGTTGTACTGATTGCAAAAATGAGTTCCTTTGAACTGTTTTCTTCTCCAAAAAACTTTATGTCAACTTTGGATTCCCACATTAAAGAAAGGCAGGTAAGATAAAGGTGAAATAAATTATTTTGGAATTTAACATACAACCAACCCCTCTTTATTTTTGTGTTTTTGAACAATATACGGAGATTGCCTGACTTACAAATTGTGCAGTTCCTTCGCCCCCTGCCGCATCAATATTATTCTTCATGCGCTCGTCACATGCATACATTTGGCCTAGTCCGCTCAATATTTCAGTTGTACAGTGATAATAATTCTCTGTAATGTATTTTTGCAGTCCTGCTATTTTTTCCTGTATTGATGGTTCTGTTGGCTCTAATTCACGAAGCTGTCCTATTTCAACAAATAACGACATCAATTGTTGTCCTATCTTTCCCTGTTCCTCATCTGTTGTGTCCTTCGTGTTTTGCTGAAATTCTTTAAATGCATTCGTATTCCCCCATCTTTCACTAACTTCCTTTGCATACTGTGCCATTTCTTTTTTGTCAAATGCTTCAAAACTCATCTCATTTTCTCCCTTCTGCAGTAATCTGCGTGCAAATAAAATAAGCTCCTGTGTATGTTTTAACTGCAACTCCAGCAATTCAATTTGTTGTCTCAAAGCTTCGTTGGGATCAAACTCTGCACTGTCAAGAATTGCTTTAATCTGCTTTAAGGGAAACTGTAGTTCGCGAAACATCAATATATTTTGCAGACGTTTGAGTTCCTCCTCACCATACAAGCGATAGCCTGCATCTGTTACTTTGGCAGGTTTTAACAACCCAATCGCATCATAATGATGAAGAGAACGAACACTTACCCCTGTCAGTTTACTTACTTCATTTACAGTCATCATAATTTATTGTTCTCCTTCCTTGTCGGATGTACTTATTGTAAACTATAACATAACGTCAGGGTCAAGCAATTTCCAAAAAATTTAAACAGTTATATCAGCAATTTCATGCAGAGCCTTTTACAGAATGGCGAGAAGATAACGCCGAAACAGTGGAAAGCGGAGATACAGTCTTTGCAGTCTGAATATGACAGTATCGGCAAAGAGCAGACCAAGACCGCCACAGAATTAGCGTATGCCGAGGTAATCAGCTACAACAAAAAGAACCTTGAGAGGGAGCTTCAGAACGAGAGCCGACAGCATAATAAACAGCAAATCAAAGCTAAGCGGAGGGAGGAAGAAATTTAATGAGAATTTATAGAAATGCGAGTGTGATTGTGGTATTCTATTAGCAGTACAAATTGATTGCGAGGTTAATTTTATGTGTGAATTGATGTTGATTAGACCAACAAAAATATATGAAAAACAAGTTATGTCCTACAAAGAAGAAATGTTTCAGAACGGAGATAGCTTTGACGGTTGTGCAGGTCTTGAAGATGTTCATTCATTTGATGAATGGATAGATTTTGAAAAAAGACTAAGAAATAAATATGGTGCAGGATATGTTCCGTCAGAAGTATTTTTAGCAGTAAGGGAAAATGATAATTTTGTTGTTGGTATAATAGATTTTCGACATCCACTATCGGATTTTCTTAAAAGTTTTGGAGGTAATATTGGGTATAGTATTCGTCCGTCAGAAAGGCGAAAAGGTTATGCGTCTGAAATGCTCAAGTTGATTTTACCTATCTGTTATGAATTTGGAGAAAGTAAGGTTTTATTAACTTGTGATAAAGAAAATATAGCTTCGAGAAGAACGATAATTAAAAATGGCGGATTGTTAGAAAATGAAGTTGTCGATACAGTAGGATTAAGTAAAAGTGGCATTATTCAAAGGTACTGGATTTCGATATAGTGTTTTTCAACTTCAAAATTGTTATACAATCATTAACAGAATAATTACACAGCGTCAGAGCGTATAGAAAACAAATCTATGCGCTCTATTTTATTGTAAAGGAGCAGATTTATGAGCAAAGACAGCAATACACAGCATAGAGCCACCCGACAGCACCCACCCACAAAAATTATCGTGGAAAGGCACTATGTAGGCACTGAAAAAATGGAAACGGTATTCAAGCGGATAGCCGAGGAACAGA
>OFGE01000587.1_pt1 | contig 39096 bp, 38 predicted proteins | sample 1521681 | NCBI WGS metagenome assembly OFGE01 (sample SAMEA3504093, study PRJEB24116) | mouse gut metagenome | biome: mouse gut; feature: mouse-associated habitat; material: faeces | place: Denmark | collected 2011
CCCAGGTGGACAAATATAAAATTATTATCGAAAAGAAAATAAAAAGGTACGGAAAATGTAATACAATCGTCATAGGAAAATTTGCGGGAAAGGACAATGCCTTTTTAATTCAAAATGCATTTCCGATTATAAAGAAGTATTTTGACCATATACATACGATTGAAAATAAGCCAATTATTATACATAGTAAGCTAAATAGGGAACTGACTGTTAAACTACGGGAAGTGTTAGCTATGCATAGAAGAGGGATTCATTTTGTTTTTCCAGATATAGATTATATACAAAGTAAAATGGAAGGAGAGTTGCCATAGGCAACTCTCTATTACATTTCACACTTTTTCAAGAAAATACTCCCACCCCTTATTGAGAAAAAAATATCAATAACGTTATTGACAATCAATATCATTTGGAATACAATACCATTGTAAATGATAATCAGTATCATTAATAACGAGGTAAAATATGAACAAGGAAGAGAAAGCTGCAGCCGTAATCCGGCAGTTGAAGGGAAATGGATATAGAATCACACCGCAAAGGAGACTGCTGATTCAGATAATTCTGGAAAATGAGTACTCTTCCTGTAAGGAGATTTATTTTGCCGCAAGAGAAAAAGACCAGAAGGTAGGCATGGCGACTGTCTATCGGATGGTGCAGCTATTAGAAGATATGGGATTGATACATAAGGAAATGGTCGTGTATCTGTGAAGGAGGGATATGTTATGCCGCTGACGATGTTGAGTTCTGGAGAAGGCGCTGCGATTAAACGGATTGGCGGAAGGGACGAGGCGAAACGGTTTCTTGAGAATCTGGGTTTTACCGTGGGAGAGAAAGTGAAGATCGTATCAAGCAACAGTGGGAATGTGATTGTCCAGGTGAAAGATTCCCGGGTTGCGGTAAGCAAGGGAATCGCGAATAAGATTATAGTATGAATTGCCCTGGTGCCAAAGAAGGCCGGCGTCAAATTGTGAAGGAAGGTGTATAAGGATGTTTACATTAAGGGATGTAAAGTGCGACCAGAATGTTGTGGTCAAAAAGTTGCACGGAGAGGGAGCGACGAAGCGTAGGATCATGGACATGGGCATAACAAGAGGTACTCCAGTCTATGTCAGGAAAGTTGCGCCCCTTGGCGACCCGGTTGAGGTGACGGTGAGAGGGTACGAGCTTTCGCTTAGGAAGGCGGACGCACAGATGATAGAAGTGCAATCATAAAGAGTAATTGGAGAAAACACAGCATGCAAGAGCATGGAGAAACAGTAGGAAATAACAGCTAGGAGGCAGGAAAATGGGAGTGAAAATCGCACTTGCAGGGAATCCGAACAGCGGAAAGACCACATTATTTAACGCGCTCACAGGCTCGAACCAGTTCGTAGGGAATTGGCCGGGCGTAACGGTTGAGAAAAAGGAAGGAAAGTTAAAGGACAATAAAGATGTTACGATCATGGATCTTCCGGGCGTCTATTCTTTATCGCCTTATACATTGGAGGAAGTGGTCGCCAGGAACTATCTGATCACAGAGCGGCCGGATGCAATCCTGAATATCGTGGACGGAACGAATCTGGAACGGAACCTTTATCTGAGTACGCAGTTGATGGAACTTGGGATTCCAGTGGTCATGGCGGTCAATATGATGGACGTAGTAGAAAAGTCCGGCGACCAGATCGACTTACGTCTTTTGGCAGAGAAACTAGGCTGTGAACTTATAGCCATTTCCGCATTGAAGGGAGAGGGAATTAAGGAGGCTGCACAGAAGGCTGTGAAGGCTGCACAGGAGCGGAAGGAACCTTCCGTAGTTCATGAATTTGACCCGGAGGTAGAAAAATACCTCAAGGAAATCGAGTCGGTGCTGACAGATGTGCCAACAGGGCAGGAGAGGTTCTGTGCGGTAAAATTATTTGAAAGGGATGAAAAGATCAAGGAGCAGATACCCAAAGCGCCTGACGTATCGGAAATTATTGCCCGGGCAGAGGAGGAACTGGATGACGATGCGGAAAGCATCATCACAAATGAGCGCTACCAATATATAGGGTCTGTGACGGAGAAATGCCTGAAAAAGGCAGAGAAAGGGAAGTTGACAATTTCGGATAAAATTGATAGAATCGTTACAAATCGATGGCTTGCCCTGCCCATCTTTGCGGCTGTAATGTGGATCGTCTACTATGTTTCAGTCACGACGGTAGGAACTATTGCGACTGACTGGACGAATGATGTACTGTTCGGGGAGATTATTCCGCCGGCGATTGAGAATTTCCTTGTAAGTATCAACTGTGCAGACTGGCTGAGCGGCCTGATTCTTGACGGTATCGTAGCCGGCGTGGGGGCGGTGCTGGGGTTCGTGCCGCAGATGTTGGTATTGTTCATTTTCCTTGCGTTTTTGGAAGCGTGCGGATATATGGCGAGGATTGCGTTTATCATGGATCGGATTTTCCGTAAATTCGGGCTGTCCGGCAAATCATTTATCCCTATGCTGATTGGTACAGGGTGCGGCGTCCCGGGAATCATGGCGTCCCGGACGATTGAAAATGACCGTGACCGGAAGATGACGATCATAACGACGACATTTATCCCGTGTGGGGCTAAATTACCGATTATCGCTTTGATTGCAGGCGCGCTGTTTGACGGGGCTTCCTGGGTGGCTCCCAGCGCTTATTTTGTTGGAATCGCAGCGATTATCTGTTCCGGTATCATATTAAAAAAGACGAAGATGTTTGCAGGAGATCCGGCGCCGTTTGTCATGGAACTTCCGGCGTACCATATGCCGACTGTGGGGAATGTGCTTAGGAGCATGTGGGAGCGGGGCTGGTCCTTTATTAAAAAGGCTGGCACGGTGATTCTTCTGTCAACCATTTTTATTTGGTTCACATCCAGCTTCGGTATCGTAGACGGTAAGTTCGGCATGACAGAAGATTTGAGCGACGGGTTTCTTGCAGGGATTGGCAGGATGTTCGCATGGATCTTTATTCCTCTTGGATGGGGCGACTGGCAGGCGGCGGTTGCGGCTGTCACGGGACTGGTGGCCAAGGAAAATGTGGTCGGGACTTTCGGGATTCTTTTTGGCTTTGCTGAAGTTGCGGAAGACGGAAGTGAGATTTGGGGAACGCTTGCATCGAGCATGACCGGAATCGCGGCATATTCCTTCCTTGTGTTCAACCTTCTGTGCGCGCCTTGCTTTGCGGCAATCGGGGCGATTAAGCGGGAGATGAATAATGCGAAATGGACTTGGTTTGCAATCGGTTATCAGTGTGCATTTGCCTACGGGGTGTCTCTGTGCATCTATCAGTTTGGGACACTTTTAGCAGGCGGTGGTTTTGGAGTCGGTACGGCCGCGGCAGTACTGGTGTTGGCAGGATTCCTGTATCTGCTGTTTCGGCCGCACAGGGAAACAACGACGCTTAGTGTGGATCTTTCAAGCGTGGCTGCCAGAGGTGCGAAAGCATAATCAATTTCTGGTGTTTGCAAGGACAGGAGGGATATTCCTGTCCGGACGGATGGTATAGTGTATTATAATAAGGAAGGAAATGAAAAAGTAAGCATACCTGATGGATGGAAGTAAGTGGTTATTGAGGGATTAATCGAGGAAAGAAGGGATGCATATGGCGCTAGCGGCAAGCAGTGTGGTATCGACGGCGGCTGTGGGAGCGGTAGTCTTAGGGATTGCAGCGTTGGCTGTGAGAAACATCTGGAAAAAGAAGAAAGCAGGGGGTGGCTGCGGATGTGGCTGCAGCGGCTGCAGCGGGACATGTCCGGGTAAAAATCCGGGCATGGACAGACGCGAATGAATTGACTTTTCATAGAGGAAATACTATAATGAAACTGTCAGGATTGACAGCTGCAGGCTGCAAATCCGGACAGTTTCTTTGTATATAATTAGGAGCTGCAAAAGCCTGTTATATAAATAAAAATATATCAACGAAAGGTTGGGGAAGACAATGGATCAGAACAAAGTGGCAAGAGTATTAAAATCAATGGAAGAGCATGAAATCCCGCAGATGATTATATCGGATCCGGTAGCGATTTTCTATCTTACGGGCAAATGGATTGCACCAGGCGAGAGGCTTCTGGCGTTATATCTGAATGTCGGCGGTAATCATAAGCTGGTAATCAACAAATTGTTCCCGCAGGAGAAGGATTTGGGAGTAGAGTTGGTATGGTATGATGATATCGAAGACGGTGTGGAGATTTTGAGCAGATTCGTGGAGAAGGACAAGGTGATGGGAATCGACAAGACTTGGCCGGCAAGATTCCTTCTGCGTCTTCAGGAATTAGGCGGGGGAAGCAAGTTCGTGAACGGCTCTCCGATTATCGACTATATCCGTATGGTGAAAGATGAAAAAGAGAAAGAGCTGATGCGCGAGTCTTCAAGACTTAACGATATCGCTATGGAGAAGCTGATTCCATGGGTATCTAAGGGGTTGACGGAGAAGGAACTGAACGCTAAGATTCGCGAGATTTACAAAGAGCTTGGGTGTGAGGATGTATCTTTCGACCCAATCACGGCGTATGCGAAGGGAGCGGCAGACCCGCATCATGTAACAGACGACTCCAAAGGAAAGCGCGGCGATTGTGTGATTCTTGATATCGGTGCGTTCAAGGATAATTATGCTTCCGATATGACAAGAACCGTATTTATCGGGGAAGTGTCTGACCGGGCGAGAGAGATCTATGACATTGTTGTAGAGGCGAACAGGCGTGGAATTGAGGCTGCTAAGCCAGGCAACCGGATGTGTGATGTTGACCTTGCGGCAAGGAATTATATCGAAGAGAAGGGATATGGACAGTATTTCACACACAGGACCGGACATTCTATCGGTCTGGAGGATCATGAGTTCGGCGATGTATCTTCAGTCAATGAAGATATTATCCAGGTAGGACAGTGCTTTTCCGTAGAGCCGGGAATCTATCTGGCAGAGGAAGGAATCGGCGTGCGTATCGAAGATCTCGTGATTATCACGGAGGATGGATGCGAGGTATTGAACCATTATACGAAGGATCTGATCGTAGTACCAGAGGAGTAAAGAGGTTTTAAGCGCAGTAATTCTCGATATAGGATAAAGATGCAGGCAGGATAGGAATTGATTATCCTGCCTGTTTTATGCGCAGACCCGTACAGATGAAATATGCTGCTGAGGCGGTGCATGGGTCGCAGGTCCCCCAAGGGGCATCCCGTAATGCATGCCCCTACGGGGCGGGTGGACTTCGTCCAGTAAGGTATACCCAAAGGGCATCCCGTAATACATGCCCCTACGGGGCGGGTGGACTTCGTCCATTGAGGTATAGGTATGTCGAATCATGTCGATGGATTATGGCGTTTTTTTGCATCAAAGGCTTGCATTTTGTGGGAAATATCTGATAAAATAGGGATGTGAGGAAATCAGTTGGGTGAAGAGTGTTTTACCAGTCATTATAATTTTTAGAGATTTAGCCGTTTCGGGAACAAAGCAAGGGTTCTTTAGGGCTGTCTATGAATTTCAAGGGTAATCTGTTCGGTTCGGACAAAATTTTCAGATGTAATTTATTAGTTAGGTATCGTCCTGCTATCATGGCATAGAAGTCCATATTGCTGTAATTATATTGTTGTAACTATATTGTTGTAACTATATTGCTGACGATATTGCCGTAGCTCTATGGTTGTAATTATATGGTTGTAGCTTTATGGCAGCCGTTATTTGCCGCAGCTCTATGGCAGGAGGAGTGGCAGAAGGAGAATTTAGAATAGGAGTGATAGAATGAATCGTGGGAAGACGGAGAATGAATACGTAGGGTTAATGGTGAATATGTATGAGAAGTCGAATGAGGAACTCTGCGCGATTGCGGAGAGTGGGCGTATTGATGATATTATGACCGGATATCTTGTGTTGATACTGCATAAGGTGGGAGTTGCGATGGAGAAAGTGAATGAGATAGACTATTCTTCCATTTTTCGGAAAATTGATGTTAGAGAAGCACAGATGTTAGGACGATTATATGGTAGAAAGGCAGCATAAGTTAAGAAGACGATAAGGATATCATAAAGATATCATAAACACGGTTTTTATGGGTTGACCTTTGGTGATAAAGAGATTATAATTTTGAACGAAAGACTAATAAATAATGTATACATACAGATGAAAGATGAATCAGATAAAGGAGGAGCTGCAATGAACAGGGAGCAGGCACATGATATCTTGATGAGATACATGAAGGGAGAGAACTATATTACACATTCTTATGCTGTGGAGGCGATTATGAAAGGGCTAGCAAAACGCCTTGCACCGGAGGACGTTGAATATTGGGGAATCGTCGGTTTGCTTCATGATCTGGATGAAGAACAATGTGACTGGCAGCATGATATGGGAGTACATGGTCCTACATCTGTGGAGATACTTAAAAAGGAAGGAATTGAAGACAAGGTATTGTTTGACGCAATCTGTGCACACAATCCTAAGAGCGGTGTGAAAGCAAAGACAACCTTACAGTATGCGATCCTTGCGGCAGATCCGATGAGTGGATTTGTGAAAGCCGTTGCACAGATCTACCCTGATAAGAAGATTGCAAGCGTAAAGCATAAGTCAGTTATGAAGCGGTTCAATGAACTGCGTTTTGCGGCAGGGGCTAACCGGGATTACATGGAGTCTATAGAGTTTACCGGATTAAGCCTGGATGACTTGATTGATGTTGCACTGGAAGAGATGGGTGCGATCGCTGACATACTTGGCCTATAGGGAGCAACAAGTATAAAGAGTGCGGGAGACGGATTGGGTTTTGTATGCTATATAGCATATAATTAAGAAGTAATTGGTAGCTTGCCGGAAATTATACCTTAATGGACGAAGTCCGCCCGCCCCGCAGGGGCATGAATTACGGGATGCCCTTTGGGTACGGATAGATGGAAGTTACGAAGATTTTTATAGCTCCATAGTGATAGATCTTACGGGGAGGGATGTATGCTGGGTTAATGCAGCAGATTGGAAATTAGTGAATTAAAAACAAAAAAATGGCAAGGCTCAAGGCAGTTGCATTGGCGCAAAGCGGTTGACAAAACCACATGGAGAGGGTATTATTAAATACAGGCCATGTGAACAAGAAAGGTGTGAAGATATGGAAGGCTATATTGACATGCATTGTCATATATTGCCGGGAGTGGACGACGGCGCGAAAGATATCGACGAGACGAAACAAATGTTAAGAATCGCATATGAGGAAGGGATACGCTGTATTATTGCTACTCCGCATCATCACCCAAGGCGTGGCAAAGAGAATCCAAAGGTGTTACGAAGACAGGCAAAGCTGTTGAGAGATGCGGCTCATGAGATTGACGAGCATTTTCGCATTTATCTGGGGACGGAGATCTTTTTCGGTCAGGACGTAGTGGATAAACTGCAGGACAAGCAGATTTTGACTATGAACGGCAGAGACTATGTGCTTGTGGAATTTTCACCTTCCGATACTTATGCATATATACGGCAGAGTCTTCAACAGTTACAGCTAAGCGGCTATGAAGTGATACTTGCCCATGTAGAGAGATACAACTGTATTGTAAAAGAACCTGAACTGGCAGAACAGTTATGTGAGATGGGGATTCGTCTGCAGGTGAATGCAGACAGCATTATCGGTGAAAACGGAAGGGAAGTCAAGAAGTTTGTGAAATATCTGATGGATTCAGAATTGCTTTTTTGTGTTGGAACCGATGCGCATAGCAGCAGGCGCCGCGCTCCCCGGATGAAGAAAGCGGCAGGTTATGTGAAAAAGAAATACGGTGAAGAATATATGAGGAGGATATTCTTTAGCAATGCAAAGACGATGCTGAAGAAGTTACAGAAGAATGAGTTACGATAAGATGACGAATCCGGAATTTGATAATGACGAGATTACAATAGATTTGACCGAGTTGTTAATGGTGTTGTGGTCTGAGGTGCATATCATATTACTGTCGGGAATTTTGATGGCGTTGCTGGCGTTTGTAGGGACGAAACTTTTTATTACGCCGCTCTACACATCGACGACACAGATGTATGTATTGACGAAGCAAGATAACAACTCCAGTGTTACCTACACAGATTTGCAGACGGGCACACAGCTTACCAAGGACTATATGGTGCTGATTAAGAGCCGTCCTGTGTTGGAACAGGTAATCTCAGTACTGAACCTTGACATAGAAGTAGAACGGCTGGCGGAGATGATCAGCGTTGAGACGGAGACGGACACCCGTGTTCTGAACATCAGCGTAAAGAATGAGGATCCAAGAGTTGCGAAGGAGATTGCCGATGCAGTCAGGGATGCGGTGGGAGTTCAGATTACGGAGATTATGGATGCGGAAGCTGTTAATACCGTACAGGAAGGGAATCTGGCTACGGCTCCGTCTTCGCCAAGTGTAATGAAGAATGTACTCATCGGGGGTATCCTGGGATTAATCATTTCAATTGGTATTATTGTATTGATATTTGTCTTGGATGATACTGTTAAGACTCCGGATGATGTAGAACAATATTTAGGATTGAATGTACTTACGTCTATTCCGATGCAGGAAGGGGCAGAAAAAGCGAAAAAGTCTAAGAAGGTACGAGGCAAGACCGCCAAGAAGCTGTTGCGGAATATGAAGAAATAAAGAGGAGAGAATGAAATGCAGGAAGTAATATTAAAAAATATTGAAAAAGACTATCGAAGTAATGAAGCATATAAGACTCTCCGAACGAATGTAGAATTTTCCGGTGCGGATAAGAAGGTAATCGTTTTTTCTTCCTGTACGCCGAACGAAGGAAAGAGTACGGTGTCGCTGTCTCTTGCAATGTCGCTTGCGGAGGGGGATAAGAATGTACTTTTTGTGGATGCGGACTTGAGAAAGTCTGTGTTGGTGGGACGTCATCAGATTAAGGGGCAGCTTAAGGGGCTTAGCCATTTCCTGTCCGGGCAGGCTGATGCGAAGGATGTGATTGCTAAGACACAGGCGAACGGCCTGTTCTGTGTGCTCGCGGGAGTTGTACCGCCGAATCCGGCAGAGTTGTTGGGCAACCGTCGGTTTGAGGCGTTTATTGAAGGCGCGAAGAAGGCGTATGATTATGTGATTATTGACGCCCCGCCGGTAGGAAGCGTTATTGACAGTGCGATTATTGCTAAGTTCTGCGATGCATCAATACTGGTAATTGCAGCAAACACGATTAGTTATAAGTTTGCAAGAGGCGTAAAGGACCAGTTAGAGAAATCTGGCTGCCCGATTCTGGGTGTGGTGCTTAACAAGGTGAATATGAAGCAGAATAAGTATTACGGCAAATATTACGGTAAGTACTACGGTGCATATTACGGAGAATATTACAAGAAAGATGATGAATAGAGGGTTTGAGGGATGAAGCATCGGGGATTAGCGCTTATAATGGCCGCGGCATGTGCGGTTCTGACAGTGATAGCAGCATTTATATATCTGCGGCAGGACAATAAGCCACCGGAGATTAAGATTGAAGAAAGAGACATTACCTATACAGAGGGCGATGGTTATGAGGCTCTGATGGAAGGCGTGTCTGCGATGGATAAAGTGGATGGAGATCTTACGGGAAAGGTATTTGTAAGTAAGATTGTACTTACGGGCGATGACTCGGCCATCGTATATTATGGAGTTATGGATGAACATAAGAATATTGGAACCGCAAGAAGAAGAGTGACATACAGAAGTGCGACGCAGGAAGATCCAGAAGCGGAAGAGACATCAGGAGTAGTTGGAGTAGAAGGTGAGAACGGTGATGTTCCGCCAACGCCATTGGAACCAGATGGTCCCAAACCGGTTATGGCTCTCACAACAAATCAGATGACAATCAAGGTTGGGGATGATTTTGACCCGTTGAGTGTTGTGCAGGGGGCTGTAGACGATAAAGATGATATTAATACATTATATCAGAATATACATGCGGATGGAATATATAATACTAAAACTGAAGGAAGCTACGAGATCCGTTATTATGTTACTGACAGTGACGGAAATGCATCCGAACCGCATATATTTACGTTGACAGTTGAGTAGAATAAGCGATTGTTTGTCATAGTTATTTATGACAGAATCGGAGGCCGTAAACAGATAGCATATCGGTCAGATAGAGGGGACATATATGGGGTATTACCTCACCAGGAGGAAGAGAAACAGTATAATCGGTAAGATGATTTTATTGCTGCAGTTGATCATATCGGTAGGATTTGCCGCGATTCTGTGGAAGAGCGGCATGATACCAGGAGAGTTCTTGTTATTGACTGTGATTGTACTGCTTGCGTTGCTTGGAGTACTCTTTATATTGCTTGGAGAGGCGTTTGGATATCAGTTTGCAGGCAGGAAAGGCAATATCGCGGGTGTTATTCTCAGTGTATTTGTGAATTTGATTTTTGGAATAGGGATTATCTATCTGGCAAAGGCGGACGCGGTACTTAGAGACGTCGGAGGGGCGACGTATAAGACTGACAATATGGTTGTTGTAGTCAAGAATGACGATCCGGCAGAGAAACTAGAGGATGCAAAAAACTATCGTTTTGGATACCAGACAACACTGGATCAAGATAACAATACATTGATGGTGGAAGATATTGAAGCTAAAGTCGGCAGAGAGATTAAGCTGATAGAAACGGAAACCATTATAGACGAGGCAGAAGCGCTCCTTGCAGGCCGAATAGAGGCAGCGATCTATAATGAAGCTTATGGAAGTGTAATCGAGGAGGCTGTGGAAGGATACTCGGATCAGGTGAGGGTTCTGTATCAATATGGAATTGAGACAGACATTGAGATAGAAGAGACAGATATCGAGAAATCGTTTAACATATATATCAGTGGAATTGATGTGGCTGGTTCCATTACAAAGAACAGCCGGAGCGATGTCAATATTATTATGACGGTGAATCCAAGTACAAAGAAGATTCTTCTGACAACAACGCCGAGAGATTATTATGTACAGATCCCGGGAATATCCGGAGAGGCGAGGGATAAATTGACTCATGCCGGAATTTACGGTGTGGACAGATCTATGGCGACTCTGGAGAATATCTATGACATCGACATATCATATTTTGCAAGAGTGAACTTCACTTCACTGATAATGATTGTGGATGCGCTTGGAGGAGTGAACGTGGAATCTGAGTATGCATTTGAAGCAGGCGGTTACAGCTTTGAAAAGGGGATGAATCATCTGAACGGTGAGCAGGCGCTTGTATTTGCAAGAGAACGCCATAGCTTTCAGGATGGTGATAATCAGCGTGGAAAGAATCAGGAAGCGATACTAAAGGCAATTTTAGAGAGGATTATGTTTCCGGATATTCTTTTCCAGGCAAATGATATATTGAATAATGTTGCCGATTGTGTGGAGACGAATATGACACGGGATGAGATGGCTAAGTTTATTAATATGCAGCTCTCAGAACGTGCCGCATGGGAGATTGAGACCACGGCAGCAACAGGAAGTGGAGACAAGCAGGCATGTTTTTCATCAGGCTCACAGTTATTATATGTAATGTGGCCGGATGAAGCGGTTGTTTCAGATATTTCAAGAAGGATGAAAAAAGTAGAGGGGGAGAACGAAGGATGATGAATGTAATTGATCCGCAGAGGGCTATTATTGCTGCAGGTATCGTAATCCTGGTCGGTGTCGTAATCTTTGTTGTAAGAAATAATAAGATGATTGGTAACAGGTTGAGAAGCAGATATGAATAAGATATGGGAAGGTAGAGGAGTGCCCTGGGTTCATCAGGCGATTCTGGTGGCATTTCTGGATGCGCTTTTTGTTGTGATATCCTATGGCGCGGCGCTGATCCTTAGGTTCGACTTTTCTTTTTCATCTATTCCGGAGGCATACCGGAGCGGATACCTGTGGTCCATGCCATTCTGGATTGCATCGACAATTGTAGTATTTTATGCGTTCCGGCTTTATCACAGCATTTGGAGGCTGGCGAGCATTTCGGAACTACAGATGAGTATTGCCGCTTACATCGTGCTATTACCGGTATACGGTCTTGGCATTATGTTTATGCAGCTCAGAATGCCGAAAGCATACTATTTCATGGGCTTCATTATCAGCTTTTGCATGACAACCGCTCTGCGTTTTTCCTACCGGATGTTTCAGACATATTTTGGAAACCGGGAAGGTACGGAAGAAGAAGAGCAGAACCGTATTATGGTGATAGGCGGCGGCGCTGCAGGACAGACTTTGATCAGAGAATTGGTTAACAGCAGAAGATTACACACGAAAGTATGTTGTGTGATTGACGATAATCCAAATAAAATAGGAAGAGTCTTAGAAGGAATACCGATCGTTGGGAACCGCGATGATATTTTGACTATGGTTGACAGATATAAGATTAATCATATTATTTATGCGATTCCGGCGACAACCGGAAAGAACCAGAAAGAGATTTTGAATATATGTAAAGAGACAAAATGCAGACTTCAGACGGTTCCAGGAGTCTATCAGCTTGTGAACGGTGAAGTCAGCGTCAGCAAGCTCAGGGATGTAGATATTGCGGACCTGTTGGGAAGAGCCCAAGTCAGAGTAAATAATGACGAGATATTCCGGGCAATCCGGGGACGGAAAGTTCTTGTCACCGGAGGAGGAGGCTCTATTGGAAGCGAACTGTGCAGACAGATTGCCAAGGCTAAGCCGAAGCAGTTGATTATATTTGATATTTATGAGAATAATGCATATGAGATCCAGCAAGAGTTAAGGAGGACGTATCCTCAGCTTGATTTGGAGGTACTGATTGGGTCGGTACGTAACAGTAACCGTATCAATCAAGTCATGCATACCTATAAGCCAGATATTGTATATCATGCGGCGGCGCATAAGCATGTTCCATTGATGGAAGACAGTCCGAATGAGGCGATCAAGAACAATGTATTAGGTACGTATAAGACCGCAATGGCGGCTGCAAAAACAGGAGTGAAGAAGTTTGTCCTGATTTCTACGGATAAGGCTGTGAATCCTACGAATATTATGGGAGCATCCAAGCGTCTGTGTGAGATGGTTGTGCAGATGATGAACCGTAAGACGGATACGGATTTCGTAGCAGTGCGATTTGGCAATGTGTTAGGGAGTAATGGAAGCGTTATACCGCTTTTCAAGAAACAGATTGCAGAAGGCGGTCCTGTGACTGTCACAGATAAAGATATTATTCGGTACTTTATGACAATTCCGGAAGCGGTAGCCTTAGTGCTTCAGGCATCCTACTATGCAGAAGGCGGAGAAATCTTCGTGCTGGATATGGGAGATCCGGTCAGAATCGACGACATGGCGAGAAACCTGATACGGTTGTCGGGGTATGAGCCTGATATCGATATACCGATTGTATATACCGGTTTAAGACCCGGCGAAAAGCTGTATGAGGAGTTGCTTATGGATGAAGAAGGGCTTCAGGATACGGCGAATGAGATGATTCATATCGGGCATCCTATAGAGATGGATGACGAGTGGTTTGAAGAAAAGTTAAAGCTGCTTGATAAGGTTAGCAGACAGGATTCAGCCAGAATTAAAGAGATTGTGGCGGAGATTGTGCCCACTTATCATTTTAAAAAGTAAGTTATTATCTAATATACAAAATCTTAAAGTTTCAAATCGTCGCCTTGCCGCGTTTGGAAAGTTGGGATGTTATGATTGAAGTTAAAATCTGCCCAAGAAAGACAGAATGGCGAAGCATACCCTTTTTTAGGAGTAGAAGCAAGAAGATGTCTTTGAGGGGCAGTTTTTATTTTGCCTGAAAATGAGAATGTGCGAATATGCAGCTTCATATGGCAGATTTCAAAGAATAATTAGGTAATAGAAAATTAAAATTAGAATTTAGGTATGATTAGATATGGTTAGATTGAATCGAAATCTAGTCATATCTAATTGTATGTAAATAAGGCAAGGGATAACGGCAATGCCATTGGGCGTCGTCGATAATAGAATAGGAGAATTGCCATGTGGTATGTTGTGCAGGTGCGCACAGGTACAGAAGAGAGCATTCGGATACAGTGTGAGAAACACATGTCCGGAGAAGCGCTGGAGCGTTGCTTTATCCCTTATTATGAAGAATCGAAACGTATCCGTGGAAGATGGACTACTTTGGAAAAAGTCCTGTTTCCTGGGTACGTTTTTATGGTTTCGGAAAAACTGGAAAGGCTATATGATCAACTTCATGGAGTTGTTGGGCTTACGAAGCTGATTGGAACCGGACGGGAAATTGTTCCGCTCAGGGAAGAAGAGATTGCATTTATGCAGGGGATTGGTGGAGAAAAGCAAGTTGTAGAAATGTCGGAAGGCGTGATTGAGCAGTCTTGTGTGAGGATTACTTCGGGACCGTTGGTAGGTATGGAAGGGATGATTAGGAAGATTGACAGGCATAAGAGGAAGGCTTGGTTGGAAGTTCCTATGTTTGGGAGAGTACAAATGGTGCAGGTGGGGGTGGAGATTGTGGCGAAAGTTTGAGAATGAAAATAAGATAAGAAGCAAAAAACTATAGGACATTAAGAAAGGGTAAATAAATGAAAATATCATTTTCACCTCCAGATATGACAGAACTAGAAGTGGAGGGTGCATTGAATGCCATTAAGTCAGGATGGATTACTACCGGCCCTAAAACAAAAGAGTTTGAAAAAAAAGTTGCAGAGTATATAGGGGTAAATAAGGTAGTATGCCTTAATTCGCAGACAGCCTGTGGAGAGATGGCACTTAGGATTATGGGAATAGGCCCGGGCGACGAAGTCTTGGTGCCAGCATATACGTATACTGCCAGTTCCTCAGTAGTTTGCCATGTTGGAGCAAAACTTGTTTTTGTGGATATACAAAAAGAAAATTTTCAAATGGATTATAAAGCATTTGAAACATTGATTAATGAGAATACAAAAGTGGTTATTCCCGTTGATTTGGGTGGTGTGCCTTGTGATTATGAGCGGATATTTGAGATTATAGAGAGGAAAAAATACCTTTTCAGACCGGCTAATAGGATACAAAAAAAATTGGGCAGAATTGTTGTATGCGCAGATAGCGCCCATTCATTTGGCGCATCTTGGCATGGAAAAATGGCTGGCTCTATAGCGGATTTTTCTAGTTTTAGTTTCCATGCCGTGAAAAACCTAACAACCGCAGAAGGCGGAGCCCTTACATGGAAAACAATTCCGGGGATTGACGATGAAGAGATTTACCACCAGGTGCAGCTTTATTCACTGCACGGTCAATCTAAAGATGCTTTATCCAAGACGAAACCAGGAGCATGGGAGTATGATATTGTAGGTCCATGGTATAAGTGCAATATGACTGATATTATGGCAGGAATTGGTTTGGCACAGCTAAAAAGATATCCTCAAATTCTGAGGAGAAGAAAGAACATTATAGAGAAATACGATGCTGCTTTTAGACCGTTAGGTGTGGAAACGCTTTCGCATTTTACAGATGAATGGCAAAGTTCCGGACATCTATATATAACAAGAGTGCCAGGAATTAACTTGGAGCAGAGAAATGATATTATTGTCAAGATGGCTAAAGCGGATATTGCGTGTAACGTTCATTATAAGCCGCTTCCAATGATGACAGCGTATAAGAATATGGGATTTAACATCGAAGATTATCCAAATGCATATGAAAAATTTGCTAATGAAATTACGCTTCCGTTACATACATGTCTAACAGATGAGATGATAGACTATATAATTGAAAACTTTAGCAAAATTGTTAGAGAATATATTTCTTAAACAAATAAACCTAAGAATATGGTGAAGTGAAATGATTTTTAAAGACTGGAATAATTTGCCTGAATTCATGAAATGTGACGAGGTAAGAGTCTATTATGAAATTTTGAAAAAGAGAAAACTCAGCCTTTATATAAAAAGAGTTTTTGATGTTGTCGTAGCATTAATGTTGATTATTGTACTGGCCATTCCAATGTTAATAGTAGCAATAATGATAAAAAAAGATTCTAAAGGGCCGGTGTTCTACAGACAAGAAAGGGTTACAGCATACGGTAAGAAGTTTAAAATTCACAAATTTAGGACCATGGTAAGTAATGCCGAAAAAATTGGTCCTACGGTTACAATGGTAGAAGATAGTCGAATAACTCAGGTAGGAGCTAAGTTAAGACGCTTTAGGATAGATGAATTTCCTCAGATTTTTGATGTGCTTTTAGGAAATATGAGTTTTGTAGGTACACGTCCTGAAGCAGTAAAATATGTAAGTCAATACACGAATGAAATGATAGCAACACTTTTGCTTCCAGCAGGAATTACGAGTGAAGCAAGTATAAAGTATAAAAATGAAGCGGTATTATTAAATAAAGCGGATAATATAGATGAAGTTTATATGGAAGATATACTTCCAGAAAAAATGAAATATAATCTCGAAAGTATTCGTAGGTTTAGCTTTTTAGGAGATATTTTGATAATGATAAAGACCACGGCTGCAGTAATAAAATAATTGTAATTATCGGAAAAATATCAGAGGTGTGCTAATATATGAAATATCGTATGCTTGAAAATAAAAAGATATTGTTATTCTGTCAATATTTTTTTAATTATGAAAATAAAATTAAAGGAAAAATGGAAGAACTTGGTGCAAAAGTTGATTTATATAATGAAATGTCTATAAAATCAACGCGGGATAGGGCGTTATTAAAAATATCTTCTCAGTTTTTTAAAAAAAGAACTGAAAAGTACTATTTTAATATTTTATCAGAGGTCGTAGATAATGTATATGATTATGTATTATTTATAGATTGTGAAATGCCGACAGAGGATATACTGAGTATGTATAGAAAAAAGATGAGGCAAGCAAAATTCTGCCTTCATATGTGGGACTCTGTGGAAAATTTGAAGGGTATAAGCAAAAAGTTTAAATATTTTGACCTTATAACTACTTTTGACCGAAAAGATGCAAAGAAACATGGCCTTATATTAAGGCCATTATTTTTTTGTGATGAATATAGAAAAAAAGATAATAATATCGTTAATTTTGAATATGATATTTCTTTTGTTGGAACCATACATTCAGATAGATATAAGATATTAAAGAAAATTATCAAGCAGGCAGAATACAATTCATTAAAAGTATATTTTTATCCATATTTACAAAGTAGATTTATTTACTACTTCTATAGAATCATAAAAAGTGAATTTAGGCATACATCAATCCAAGATTTTAAATTTGAGAAAGTATTATCAAAGGATATAGTTGACATTATAAACAAATCTAAAGTCGTAGTAGATATTCAGCATCCCGCACAAAGTGGACTTACGATGAGAACGTTAGAAATGATAGGGATGAAGAAGAAACTAATTACTACAAATAAGGATGTGACGGAATATGATTTATATAATCAAAATAATATTATGATTATTGACAGAACTCATCCGGTACTAGATTTTAATTTTTTTAAGGCGGTGTATAAGGAATTGGAGAAAGATAAATACGAGTACTATTCCCTTGGTAGATGGTGTTTGGATGTATTGGGGGTTGGGGAATGTTAAAACAATATTCATTTTGTGAAATTATAAAAAATGTTTATTCGTTGGTTTTAACAAAATTGACACTTCCACAGTGCCGTTTATTACGACGTCCCATCTATATGCGTGGTATCAAATCAATTGAAGGGGCAAAAGGGTTGACGGTGGGATATGGTTGTAGGTTTGATTTAGAAGGGACAAAAAGAACTTTGTTTATAGGAGATAATTGTCAATTTGGAGATAATACACATATTGTAGCTTTACAAAGTGTAAAAATTGGAAACGATGTTTTAATCGCATCTAATGTATTTATCAGTGACACGAATCATGGAAGTTATAAAGGGGTTATTCAAAGCAGCCCAAATGAAGCTCCAAATGAAAGAAACTTAGAATACAACAACGTAGTAATAGGAAATAATGTGTGGATAGGACAAAACGCTGTTATTTTAGCAGGAAGCAATATTGGTGATGGGGCTGTTGTAGGTGCGAACTCTGTTATTAATTCTAAAATCCCGGCTAGTTATATTGTTGTAGGAAATAATAGATTAGTAAAAAGATACGATTTTGATGAAAAAAAATGGATTCGTTTGTAGAAAGAAAAATGGTATGGAAGAGAAGAATTTGGCATCAGCCATATTTGAAGTAGAAAATGATACTCATTTATTAGATTACAAGACATATGATGGAGTCCCTATTTGGATGATTAGTAGATGGTATTTATTACATGATATTATTGGTGGGAAATTGCTGGACTATGAATCTCCTGAAAGAATGAGAAGAGTAAACACAAAAATGATAAATTATATTTTTAAGACTGCTAAATATAATTTTTCTCATAAGGAAATGTTTAATGCTAAATCTATTTTTTTATTAGCAACAAATAGAAAGACTCTTATAAACAATAAGTACTATAATAGATATGTAGATCATTTCTATGAGGAATATCCGGAACAATCTTTAGTAATTGAACAAGCTCCATTGGATTGGGAGTGGCCGTTTCCTAGGGTAAATGCTGATGTTTATTTTGATGCGATTGGGAGAGTGGAAGGTGAAATTAGGAGTAGATTTTATTACAAAAAGGATTATGTAAAAGTTTGTGAAATGCTAATGCTCTTTTGCAAAAGAGTAAAATTGCTATTTGATATTAGAATACAAAATAAAGAATTTGAGTATATTGCAATCTATATATCAAAATTAATTGTTTCAATGAGATATCAATCTATATGGTTGAATAAGAAGCTAACAAAAGATACAAAAGTTGTTATTGCAGTAGGATCGGGTTTTCCACATTACTATTTTACAAATCGTATGCTTAGGAGAAGAGGTATAATTAGCGTTGAACTGCAACATGGATATATTACAAAAAATAATATTATGTATAATTATGCTGATGTGTTAGTCAATAAGGCACAAGTAAAAGCAGGGATTCCAGACTTTATATTAACATATGGTGAGTGGTGGAACAGCCAAATGAATTGTCCCATAAAAAAAGTATCTATTGGAAATCCTTATCACGAGTATTGTATTAAAAAAATAAGTCAAGTGTCAAAGAAGAATAGAAATATTTTAATTATTGGAGTTGGTGAAAATACAAGGGATTATATTTCATTGGCTGCATTTTTACGGAAAAATATAAAAGATTATCATACAAAATTTAGACCACATCCGGGGGAAATGATAAAAGCTATAAAAATAATAAATGAAGGCGGCTATTCTATTGAATTAGATAAAAACATAGATATATATACAACTTTAGCCAATACCTCAATTATAATTGGAGAAGTGTCCACTGTCCTATTTGAAGCAATCGGAATAGTGAATAGGATTATAGTAAGCAATACGAAATATACGCATACTTATTTACCAGAACATCCATTTGAGACATTCAATACAGGAGAAGATTTAGTAAAAAAAATAAATAATCCATATAATTGTAAATATTTCGAGAATGAAATGTTATGGGCTGAGTGCTGGAAAGAAAATTATAGAAAATTTATAGATAGCATCATTTAAACAGAAATTGGAGAATAAATAAATGATATCTTGCTTGTTTTTAGTATCTGCATTTTATACTTATATTGCATATCAAAATTCAAAACTAAGATTGTTATCACCGACATTTTGGGCATCGGGAATGTTTATGGCATTTTCTTTCATATATTTAGTTACTCTGTTTTCAATGAAGTCAGATATTTCTCCCTTCACATTTTTTGCCATAGTGCTGTTTTTGAGTGTTACAGCTATAGGCGAATATATGGGAAATAAAATTACAGTTAAAAAGGACTTTAGTGATATAGAATCTGAGAAATTAAATATTATTTCGGAATGTGAAGGCATAATATATATTTCAAAAGGTAAAGTTATAGTTATTACAATTATATTTATGATAGTAGCAATGGACAGATATAGAAATTTAGTTTCAATTGCATCTTCATATTCTGGAGGCGGATTTTCAGGAATTATGAATATGATGACATATGCCAGAAGGGCGTTTGTCGATTCAAATAGATCAGTAGTACTTAGTAACACTGTGTTTAACCAACTGGTGTACATGTGTGAGATTACAGCTTATATTATGATTTTTGTTTTTCTATTTAATTGGATTAGTTATAAGGATAAGCGATTTTATTTACTCTTGCCTTTGATTCCAGACCTATTTATTAGATTTGTTAGTACTAGCAGGACTGGATTTATTATTTTTGTTGTTGCAATCATAATAAGTTATTTTTGGATACTTTTGAAAAAAGAGCGTTTAAGGAAATTGCGTATTTCACCAAAACTCATAATAGGAGTTACCATATTTGTCGTAGTTTTTATGATTTATGGACGTATAAGAAACGAAGCAAAATCTATACCGGTAATTAATTATCTACAAATGTATACATGTTCATCAATTTATGGTTTGGAGGATTTATTACAAAAAAACTGGGATGGAACGCCCTACTTTGGATTTTATACATTACAAAAAATATATAGTCTTTTGGGGATAGAACATGATGTTGTTCGTACATGGGGGAGAATGGTTGTCTTTAGCAAAAATAATTATCATGCAAACTTATATACATCATTAGCTAATCCAATTATGGACTTTGGGATTATTGGCTGTATGATGTTAAGATTTTTTGCTGCTTTTATAGCAACAAAAATTATTTCTAATTTTGCAACCAAAAGTTATGGAAAACGTTCCTTTTATATATATTTATTTTTTGCAATTTCAATGATATATTGTTACTTTTATTCGGCAACAGGAGACGTCTTTGCCGATTATTTTTTTAATCCTGGATTAATGATCCGATATCTTGTTTATGGATGGATTCTTGTTAAATTATATTTAAAGCCGACAGTTGTTGAGAAAGGAGAAAGTTAAATGAAATATGCCGGTATTGTTGTTACATATAACAGGAAAGAAGAACTAATAAATAATATCAACAGTATATTATTACAAAAGAAGAAATTTGACAAATATTATATTATTGATAATTGTAGCAGTGATGGAACATATGAATTTCTAGTTGAACAAAATATTTTAAAAAACGAATTTATTAAGTATATATTGTTAGATAAAAATATTGGCGGAGCAGGTGGATTTTATACAGGTCTAAGATTTGCTTATGAAGATGGATACGATTTTATATGTATGATGGATGATGATGGCAGACCTTTAGAAAACGAAACTTTTTTGAATCTATATAATACCGCTAAAGAGATATATAAAAATCATAAAAAAATGATGCTAAATTCATTAGTTGTATGTGATGATAATGCAAAAAATCTATCCTTTGGCTTGGGTACAATGAGGTTGTCTGAGGAGGTATATTTAAAATCAGTAAATAATTTGATAAAGGATTTAATTAATCCATTCAACGGAACACTTGTTTCAAAAGAGCTGGTAGAAGAAATCGGATTCCCTAATAAAGATTTTTTTATTAGAGGTGATGAGGTTGATTATCAAAGTAGGGCAAAGAAAGCAGATGCGTTTATAGCGACTGTGGTAAATAGTATGTATTATCATCCTTCTGCAGAATTAGTTCCATTGAGATGGCGTGGCAGAACTGTCTATATTGGAACGTATTCACCATGGAAAGGGTATTATCTTGTAAGAAACTACGTTTTTAGAATTAAACGTGACAGCGGGAACTTAGCAGCAATAAAGGAGTTTATCTTTCAATTATATGGAGCAATAAGATGTAATCCTAAGGCAAAATCGTGTCTTCCACTTTTATTTAAAGGCTTCTGTGACGGCATGAGAGGAAGACTTGGTATAAATCTAAATGTTAAATAAGGTAGAATGCAATGAAGACGGTAGATATTATAACGAGGGATATGCATCAATTACATGGTGCAAATAAAGTGACGGAGAAATTAATTATAGGGCGTAAATATTTTGAAGATAATGGTTTCTGTTTAAGATACGTTATTTCACAGGATGGGATTATAGAATGTGCAAAGTATAAACACTCGACACTTGGAATTCATTTGTGTACACATAAATATCAGGGAAAACGAAGAGTAATAGAGACATTAAAGCAACTGCCCATATATAGGATGCTTTTAGTGCAAAAATGTATTATCAATAAAGAAATATCTGCCAATGATAAGGTTTATAAATATTTTAAGACAATAGAGACGAAACCAGATATAATAATTTTTCAAGATCCATATACTGCGATTCATTTTTTTAGAAATACAAATGAACGTATAAAATCTATTTTTATAAGCCATGCAGATAAGGATCCTTTAGAGCATGTGCTGTTAGGAAGACCGAGCATAAAAGAAACAAAAGTCGAGACAGAATTAAGAAGAGAATTTAAAAAATTATTTAATTACGTTGATGAAGTTGTGACAATTTGTAAATCATCAAAAAAATATATGAAAAAAGAGTATGGTTTAGATTGCCCATGCATTATTAACGGTATAGAGGAAATTTGGTATAAGGATACTCATAAATATTCGGAAGAAGACAAAAAAATTCATATTGCTATTGTTGCATCAATTCAGTATCGAAAGGGACAGGATTTGGCATTGAAGGCATTATCTAACTTGCCAAAAAAACAAAGAGAAAAAATTGTATTACATATCTTTGGAGGCGGTGAAGGTCTTGAAAAGCTCAAAAAATTAAGAGAGCGAATTACGTTAAGTGATGATGTAAGAATATATGGACCAGTTCTCGAAATAGAAAGATATCTTCCGAAAATGGATGTATTTATGCTACCGAGCAGAGCAGATACTGTTCCAATAGCTATTATAGAGGCGATGCGAGCAGGACTTCCAATTTTTGCATCACATGTAGGAGAAATTCCGAATATGGTTCATGGGTGTGGCGATTTTATAGAAGCAACAACTGAGTCGATATTTGAGTTGTATATGAGATTAATAAATAATGAATATGATTTAGTAGAGTTAGGAATAAAAGCAAGAAGCAAATTTTTAGAAGAATTCCAATTATCTGCAATGATAGGTAAGTATTCTGATGTTTTAAAAGGACTGGAATAAGTTTATGTGTTATGGATGAGTTTTTTATGGAAAAAGTCAGTATTAAAAAGAATTTTGCTTATAGTACTATATATCAAATTATATCTGTGATAACGCCATTAATTACTGCGCCGTATCTATCTCGTGTATTGGGAGCGAAAGCAATTGGAATTCAAAGCTATACAAGCTCCATAAATACATATTTTACGATGTTTGTCGCATTAGGTACATTATCCTATGGGTCTAGAGAAATATCAAGATGTAGAAATGATGTAAAGAAGCGAAGTAGAACATTCTGGGAAATAGAAATAATGACATTAGTCACATTCGCTATATGTATAGCAGTGTGGATTGTATTAGCTTTATGTAGTAAAGAATATGGAATATACTATATGGTGCTGACATTATGTCTGCTTTCCACTGCTCTGGATATTTCATGGTTTTTTACTGGGTTGGAGCAATTTAAACTGATAGTAGTCAGAAATATTATATTTAAGTTGATAGGAATTGGCTGTTTATTTCTATTTATACACTCTAGTGATGACTTGCTTCTATATATTGCAATTAATTCTGTATCTACATTAGCATCTGCTTTGTCTGTCTGGCCATATTTAAGACGTTTTGTAGTAAAAATTCCAGTTAGTGAAATACATATACTTCCCCATTTTAAAGAAACATTGATTTATTTTATACCAACAGTTGCTACGTCAGTATATACAATCCTCGATAAAACACTTCTGGGATGGATGACAAGAAATAATGTGGAGATCGGTTATTATCAGCAGGCTGAAAAGATAATTATTGTTGCAAAAAGTTTGGTGTTTACATCGATTAATTCAGTAGTAGGAGTAAGAATTTCTTATTTGTTTGCAGAAAACAGGTTTGATGAGATACACCAGAAAATTAGATTTTCGATGAACTACATATTTTTTATGGGAATCGGTTGTATGTTCGGCCTAATTGGAGTAGCAAAGAATTTTGTGCCGTTCTTTTTCGGGAATGGATATGAAGGAGTTATTCAGCTGCTTTATATTTTAAGTCCTATAGTAGTTGTTATCGGTGTTAGTAATTGTTTAGGAGTGCAGTACTATACTCCAAGTGGAAGACGGGGAGAAAGCACAAAGTATTTAATAGTAGGTTCGGTTATAAACTTATTCTTTAATTTGTTATTAATTCCTCGTTTTCTTTCGGCAGGAGCGGCATTTGCATCTGTAATTGCGGAAAGTGTAATTGCGATTTTATACCTAAAATGTTGTAATGGATTTATGACGGTAAAACTGATATTAAAAATTGGTTGGAAAAAGTTATTATCAGGAACCTTAATGTTAGTAAATTTGCTTGTAATAAATGATATAAATTTAAGTATAATATCACGGTTGGGATATCAAGTATGCAGTGGGATAGCAATATATGCTATTGGATTAATTATATTAAGGGACGAATGGTTCATCGGATTAATTAATAGATTGATTCAAAATTTAATGAGGAAAATAAAATGATTGATTTAAAAATTGCTTTACCAAAGGGATTTCTGGATGAAGAAGTTCGATGTGGATATACAGTGACAAATAAAATGAAGGAGGTATGGGCTGTAGAAATAGATCTTTTGATGGAATTTAACCGTGTCTGTGAGAAAGCTGGAATTAAATATTATATTGATGCAGGGTCGTTGCTTGGGGCTGTGAGAGAGCAGGGATTTATACCTTGGGATGATGATATTGACTTAGTCATGTTTCGAGATGAATATGAAAAATTACTTACTGTAGCACAGTATGAATTTAAGGAGCCGTACTTTTTTCAAACACCATATACTGAGAAAGGGTATTGGCGAGGTCATGCCCAGATGAGAAATAGTTTAACTACAGCTATTGTAGATAATGAAAAGGGAATGTATACATTTAATCAGGGAATATTTTTGGATATTTTTATATTAGATGGTGTACATGGCGATTGTAGTATGGTTGAAAAACAAAAAAAAGAAGCATTATCTGTGCAAAAAAAAGAAAGAATTATGCGTCAAGGACAAATATCATTAGGGACAAAAGCGAGACTTCTTAGAACTTTTTATAAAGTGGTAGGAAAAAAACATATAGATTTCTATAGGGAATGGGAGAATATTATAAAAAGATATTCTGTAAACGAGTGTGAAAATGTAGCGCCGCTTGGATTTGTTTTTGAAACAGAAAAACGGATACGAAATAGACATTTATATGATAAAACTGTATGGCTCCCATTTGAATTTATTAAAGTACCTGCTCCTGTTGGATATGATGAGTTTCTAACCAGAAGATATGGTAATTATATGGAGCCTGCTAAGATACCAACTACTCATGGAGGGATGTTTTTCGATACAGATAAATCCTATCGTGAATATATATAGAAAATCAAAAGGGAGTGGACAGATATTTTGAGGAGTAATGTAAAAAGAGTTTGTTTTTTTTTATGCATGTTAGTGGTATGTGTCGTTGGATGTAAAGTCTTTTATAGAGCAGAAAGTTATTTTATTGAAAGAAATCAATTCATATATAGAAATGACAAAGCTAATATTGATTTGTCTACCTATTCCCCAATTATTTCAGATAGTGGGGAATGGTACAAGAAATATCATATTATTTCACATGGGGGAGGGGAGATTGGTGGAAAATGTAATACTAATTCTGCTGAAGCATGGGAGAAATCCTATCTGAAAGGAAATAGAATATTTGATGCAGATTTGGCGTTTACCGGGGATCATATACTGGTGTTAAGACATGAATGGTCCGATGATTTGGGACAGGATAACATTTCGGAAGATAGAATACCTGACTATGAAGAATTTATGAACACTCCTATCCATTCCTTGTACACTCCGATGTCGTGTTATGACATGATTACATTTATGAATAAATATGATGATTGTTATGTTGCTTGTGATTTTAAAGATGGTGAAGCCGATACTTTTGAGTTTTTGGTAAATGCCGCATGGCAAATGAATTGTGTAGATATTTTAGATAGAATCATAGTATCGTTTTATAGTTATGAGCAATATAGAGAGATAAAAGCAGTGTTTAAATTTAAAAACTGGGCAATCAGGCAATATGAAAATGAACCGCATAATTATTATGAATTAGCAGAATTTTGTCTTAAAAACCGAATTCCGGTTGTAATGATAAAGGCAGCATATTTAGATGCCGGAGATGATATATCAGTATTAACGGAAAATGGTATTACAGTCTTTAATGCTGTTATTAACAACCTTGAAGAATACAGAGAATATGAAAAACAGGGTGTCTCGGGATGTGTTTCTGATTTCATTTCTGAAAAAGATTTAAAATGAGACGTATTTTGAAAATTATGCTATACAGGCATAATGGAGGAGCATGATGAAAAAATACAAAATAGGATATACAACGGGCGTCTATGATATGTTTCATATAGGACATCTTAACATATTGAAGAATGCTAAAGAACAATGTGAATATTTAATTGTTGGTGTAAGTACAGATGAGTTAGTGCTGGACTATAAGGGGAAAATTCCTATTATACCGTATGAGGAACGATGTGTGATTGTTGAAGCTATTAAGTATGTGGATAAAGTAGTACCACAGTTCACAATGGATAAACTAGAAGCGTGGAAAAATCTACATTTTGACGTTATGTTTCATGGTTCTGACTGGAAAGGGAGCAGCATGTATAACAAATTTATTAAGGAATTTAGCGAAGTAGGTGTTGATATTGTGTTCTTGCCTCATACACAAGGGGTTTCTTCAACATTGCTCTCTGACATTCTTTATAAGATGAAGGAAGATAGAGAATGAAATATAGTTATGAAAAAGAACAGGAGGATATTATCAAATATGAAAATTCTGGCTGTTATTCCGGCAAGGGCCGGGTCAAAGGGAATTCCAAATAAAAACATACGGATTATAGGCGGTCGTCCGCTTATTTATTATACAATTCATAATGCACTTCATTCTAAAATGATCACAGATGTAATAGTATCTACAGATTCAGAAGAAGTTCGTATTATTGCGGAGCAGATGGGGGCAAAGTATAAGTGTAGAGATGCGGTTCTTTGTGGAGATGAAATTACTTTGGATGCTGTTATTGCCGATGCCATTCCGGAAGGGGAAAGCTGGGATTTTATTGTTACTATGCAGCCAACTTCACCTACACTACATACTGAAACGTTGGATGCGGCAATTAAATACACAATTGACAATGACTTGGATACAGTGATTTCTGCAATTAATTCGCCGCATCTTTCCTGGGGGATTAAAGATGGTAAGAAGACGCCTAATTATACAGAAAGATTAAATAGACAATATCTTCCGCCATGTTATTTGGAGACGGGTGCTTTTGTAATATCCAGGGCGTCTGTAGTGACCACGAAAACAAGGATTGGCGAAAAAGTAGATGTTTATGAGGTTTTGGAAGAGGAATCATATGATGTAGATAATTTTGAGGACTTGCGAAGTGTTGCCGCGGCTTTAGACAGACAGAAAGTGGCTATATATGTTAATGGAAACAATAAACGTGGAATTGGACATATATATAGGGCATTAGAAATTGCAGACGAATTTTATGTTAAACCGGATATTTACTATGATTCTAATCAGACTGAATCAAAAGTATTTGGTCAGACAACCCATAGGATTATTGCTGTTGACGGTATTGCAGAGCTTTTTGAACGTTGTAAAGAGAATAAATATACGATTTTTATTAATGATATACTTACAACTTCGATTGATTATATGATTGGTTTGAGAAGCGTGCTGCCTAATGCAAAAATAATCAATTTTGAGGATGACGGCGAAGGCGCCATCAAGGCTGACCTGGTCTTTAATGCGTTATTTTATGAGGATGAGTATCCGCAAGTACATTCTGGTGAGAAATATTATATCTCCGGCAAAACATTTATGTTTTATAAGCCTGTTAACATTAAAGATAATGTTGAAAGGATCTTTATTTCATTTGGAGGGGCAGATCCGCAAAATTATTCAGAACGTCTATTGAAAATGGTTACGAAGGATGAGTATAAAAGGTATCATTTTATAGTTGTTCTAGGACGTGCAAAAGAAAACATTGATGTATTGATGGAATATAACAGATATGAAAATATAGAAGTGCTTTATGATGTTTTTAATATGCCGGAGTTGATGAGTAGTTGTGATTTAGGAATTACGTCCAGGGGACGTACCGGATATGAACTTGCAATGCTGGGGATACCATCAATTTCAATGGCTCAGAATAGGAGAGAAGAGAAACACGGATTTGTCTGTAACGAAAACGGATTTACATATATTGGATTGAATCCGGCTGATGAGATTATTGAAAGTAATTTAAAAATGTATTTATCAATGTCGAAGGGGAGCAGGCAGAAGTTTCAAAATAAGCTTATTTCCCATGATTTACGCGGCGGTCGTCGGAGGGTTATGAGCCTTATAAATAGTTTATAGAAGAGCAAGATATTATACAAATATATTTTAAGGAGAAACGAACATGAATAAACCGTATGTGATAGCAGAGATGGGTGTTAATTTTTATGATACCGCTAGAGTAATGGAAATTTCTCCGCTTGAGGCTGCGAAGATTTATATAGATAAAGCGGCTGAAGTGGGGATAGATTGTGCAAAGTTTCAGTCATACAAGGCTGGTACGATTGTTTCTAAGAATTCCCCGGCCTACTGGGATACAACGAAAGAACCGACTAAAACGCAGTATGAACTTTTTCTAAAACATGACAGGTTTGGTGAAACGGAGTATCAAGAGTTAAGTGATTATACCCATTCAAAAGGAATGAACTTCACATCAACGCCGTTTGACTATGCGTCTGCAGATTATTTAGAAAATATGGTTGATTTTTATAAAATATCATCATCAGATCTTACGAATATCCCATTTATCCGGCACATTGGAAAAAAGGGGAAACCAGTCTGTATGTCTGTAGGGGCGGCATATTTATCAGAAGTTGATGTAGCAGTTAGGGCGCTTAAAGAAGAAGGGTGTGCAGATATTGTCCTGCTTCACTGTGTCCTTTCGTACCCAACTGAGCCTCAAAATGCAAATCTACGTGTTATCACTACATTAAAAAGAGATTTCCCAGATATCAGGGTTGGGTTTAGTGACCATGTAGCACCAGATGATACAATGATGACATTAGCAGCCGCTTATTTGCTTGGTGCGGAAGTGATTGAAAAGCATTTTACATTAGATAAAACACTTTCAGGAAATGATCATTATCATGCTGGAAGCCCAGGAGATTTTAAGAGAGCTATTGCCAATTTTAGATGGATTGACAAGGTTCTTGGGACACCGGAAAAAACAGTTCTGGAATGTGAGAAATTACCAAGGCGGGAGGCAAGGCGTTCTCTTGTGCTTGCTAGAGATTTGAAGGCGGGAGAAGTCATAAAAAAGGAAGATTTAATGCCTAAAAGACCGGGGACAGGAATCTCTCCTGAATTTATGGAGGTTGTTGTAGGCAGAAAGGTAAATAGAGATTTAAAAGAAGATACAATACTCACATGGGATTTAATCTAAACAAATAGCTTATTTGACAGGTGGAGGGAAATTCAGGATGAAAATATTAGTTACAGGAGGAAATGGATATCTGGGTACAGGTGTTAGTAGACAGTTATGCGATGATGGTGTTGAGGTGATTGCTGCTTGTCATTCTAAGATAAATATCGATGATGTGAGAGTTAATGTAAAAAAGTGCGATATTTTTAACATAGAAAATCCGTTTGATTATTTTGAACAGCCAGATGTTTTACTGCATATGGCTTGGAAAAATGGATTTGTGCATAAGGAACCTTCACATATTTATGATTTGCCAAAACATTATAGTTTTATTAATAAAATGCTCGAGGGAGGCTGTAAACATATTGCAGTAATGGGGACAATGCATGAGGTTGGTTTTTTTGAAGGAAGTATCAAGGAGGAGACTCCTACCAATCCTGAAAGTCTTTATGGGATAAGCAAAGATGCATTAAGGAATATAGTGAAACTTTTATGCAGAGATTCTGGTGCAGTTTTTCAATGGTTGAGGGGATACTATATTGTAGGAAATTCTGAGACAGGAAGTTCAATATTTAGTAAGATCACTGCGGCTGAGAAAAGAGGAGATGAATTGTTTCCTTTTACGATGGGAATTAATCAATGGGATTTTATTGATTACGATGAGTTCTGTAAGCAAGTAGCCGCGACTGTTGAGCAAAAGGAAATTAATGGTGTGATTAATCTATGTCATGGTAGACCGGAAAAACTTGCTGACAGGGTTGAAAGATTTATTAAGGAAAATGATTATAAGATAAAATTAGATTATGGCAAGTTCCCAGATAGGTCATATGATAGTAAGGCAGTCTGGGGGGATGACAGTAAAATTAAGGAAATAATGAAGCGCCGGAAAACAATATTTTACTGATGGTATTATGAGATTTGTTCGGTTTGGGACGAATTGTCTCAAACCGGTGAAATAAATTTGTTGTTACATTTGTAAGAAAACGTATTATTCAGAATATATATCTTTTTATCAGGATTTTCTTATTATCAAATCATTGCTAATGTTCGTACCAGATTAATACTAAGAAAATTAGATGGTATTTCTATGCTAAAATCCCTTTTTATTATTTTTATATTTTGTAGATGACAATCGGATTTAACGTCAGATGGTTAGATCAGGTGGAGAATATGTATGCTAGTTAGTCGAACGAGTCTGAAAGATTATATTCTGCATATATAGGTGCGTAGGTAGGAAAATACAAAATTATTATAAAAAATATCGTAATCCATCGAATTTTGTGGTAAACTATTCATAGTTTTTCAATGGTAAGGAGATAAGGGGAAGAAATTCCTCTTTATTTGCTTACCATTTTTTTATATCCAGCAAAAGATAAAAGGAAGGTAACGATATGCGGCGCTTATTTAGAATACACATTCCCTGCTATGAATTTGAAGATTTTTCTAGCCTAATTGAATATGGAGGAACACCAGAACAAATATGCTATCACCGAACTATGAATTGTCTGGAATGGTACATACGCAAAGCCATTTTCTACAAACGTATATTTTACCTCCTATCTATGGTAAACCTATTATTGCCTCTTCTGAGTACTGCTATCATGGCGTGGAAAAAGGATTCAGACATAGGGATTATACTCTCTGCATGTACCTCTTTATCGGCGTCCTCGCTTGCGCTTTTCAACGCCCGCGATAAGTGGACGAGCTATCGGACGGCTGCGGAGAATATCAAGAGACAATACTCCCTATATTGTGCTAAAGTAGAACCGTTTGATGATGAAAACGCTCATTCGCGGTATATCATGTTACTGGAGCAGTATATGACAGAAGTACATACCCATTGGTGCGATATGCAAGCAGAAGAAATCAAAGAGGAGAAAAAGTAATGAAGTGGCTCCATTTATCAGATATTCATATGGGTTCTGAGTTGATTCCTGGGGCGGATACCCAACGGCTCAGGGAACAGCTCTTAACTTATTTGGCGGAAGAGGTGGGCCCGGTAGATTGGCTTTTCCTGACCGGCGACTACCGCTATTGCGGGCAGCCAAATACGCCGGAGCAAGCATGGGACTGGATTCGGCGTATTGCGAATGCGGTTAAGCTCAGTGATATTTCAGAACAAGTCTGCATGGCGCCTGGAAACCATGACATTGCCAGAAGTAATGTAAGAAAATACTTAACAGATGGAATTCGACAAAATTACAATCCTATGGCAGGGGTGTTTGAACAAGAGGAATTAGCAGCTTTGCTGCAAGGATTTTCTTACTATAACGGCTTATATCAGAAAGTATATGTCGTAGATTACATAGAGCATTCTCTTCAAAAACATAATCCACACATTTACAAAGACTGCGGAGAGTTTTGTATCTATATGCTGAATACCGCGTTACTGTCAAATGAGGATGAGGAACGAGGAAGCCTTTTGGTCGGAACCGGGCATGTATCCTATTTAGAATCGGCAAATGGGAAGCCAGTCATCGCTTTGGGACATCATGGATTGGAACTGCTGGCGCCGGAAGAGCGAAGAAGCTTGAAAACGATTTTCAAAGAGAAAAATGTGAAACTCTATCTGTGCGGGGATGCCCATGAATTGTATGAAGACTGCCAGGGAGAAGGTCTTTATCAAATAACAAGCGGCTGTATTTGCAGAAGTTCTAAGGATGTAGACGCCGCATTTACCACAGGAGAAATAGCGGGCGGAGACATTAAGGTAACTGCCCATGAATGGCGCGGAAATTGGGCAGTCAACCCTCATTTTGGAACTCAGGGAGTATTGCAGATTGGCGGAAGCAGTGGTTGGAATCATGAATTCAAAGGGTTTGAACCAAGACTTTGGAAGCATTTCCAAGAAGGGGTTCAGAACTATGAAAGAGAAGACGTCCAGATTCATACGCCCCAAATCTTACTTCTTTTGCTTCAATATCCAGGAAGCATCATGAAAAGGAGTTTCGATCAGTATAGAGTGAAAAGCGGCAGTTTGGCATTGGGCGATTATCTATGCAGTTACTATAAAAAAGTAAATGCAGAACAGAAAGCCTGCGGCATGCATTTTAACTGGGGAATTGAATGGAATGCGCTGCTTGGGCTGGAGCTTGCAAAATCCCTGATGCAGCGCAAAAAATATCCGTATATAACAGAAAATCTTTTATCATACGCAGTTTTATCATCTGGCAGAAGTAATACGGTGAAACAATTACAGCTAAAATTGGGAGTGGAAACATTTGAAATGATAAAGCAAAGAATTTTATATGACGGCACAGAAGTGAATTTTGTGCAAATGCCTTTATTGTAAGTTAAGGGAGAGAATCGTTATGGAAAGTGAAAAGAGTGAAGAGAGTTTCTCGGTTTATTTGCCGGATATGTCTGCGATAAGCATCAGAGAATGTGAATCCAATGAAGAAAAACAGAGATTTCCGTTTGTGCTGCCGCCATCGTATAAGCCGGCGCATACTTTTTTGGTTGGAGATGTAATCCTGGAACGGTATGAGGTAAAGGAGCGTATGCATGGGAATATGGGGGATGTCTATCGGTGCTATGACAGATTTTTAAGGGATGATGTTGCGATGAAAACGCTGATCAGCGATGGCAGAGGCAGCCGCCGAAAGTTTGAGTTTTTTATGGAAGAAGTACAGGAACGGATGCATATAGATTATCATCCCAATGTAACAAGCCTCATGCTTGTGGAGAATATCCAGGGCTATCCTTATATTATCAGCGAGTGGGTGAAGGGAGATCCACATTATGGGAATTCTTTTGATGGCTGGATGAATTCTTATTCCTTTCAAACAGAAGAAATCGTGGATTTTATGTTACAAGTCTGTAAGGGACTTGAACACTGCTGCAAACAACTTTCCAAAGTGGAAAAAAGGTTTGTTCTCGGAGATTTGAAACCTGAAAATATTTTAGTTTCAGAAGACCGTACATACAAACTAATGGATTTTTCTACCCACAGTTACACGGCTGCATGGGCTTCCCCAGAACAGAAAAAAGGGGAAGAATTGGATGAGCGCAGCGATATTTATACGCTTGGCATGATTGCCTTTTGTCTGTTAAAGCAAGAGGAGGGAAACGCAAGCGGGAATGCTCTGGAAACCAGGGTACGAGAGTTGGTTTTGCGGTGTATGGAATCAGACCCTAAGGATAGATTTACATCATATAGAGAATTGCAGGAGGCGCTGCAGGAATGCTGTCGCAAGTTTCAGATTCCGGAACATAAGAATAAGATACGGTATCGGACTTTTTTAGATAACCTCTATAAAACTTATTCTGAAATTAATATGGGTTGGGCAAATCCAGGCGCGGGAACTCTTATGAATGCAAGTTATGCCATGGGGCTGATAACAAAAAACTATCTGAGTATGGGAGAATATATGGAATATGCCAGAAATGAAGACAGGGATCTCTATGAAGCGGAGGCGGCAAGACTGCGTGGAGACGCCAGGGAAGCTTTGGAAATTCTTTCCCGCTCCTATACGTTCAGAAAAAAATCGCCTAAGTTTTTTTATATACGCGGATTGGCGTATTATTCCCTGAATGACTTCCCAGACGCAATTCATGAATTTGCGCTGTCTTCGGAGAGGGAGTTATTTCTTCCGGCTTTAGATATTATGGCGGATCTCTTACTGCAAAATCCTGCTTTATACAGCGAACCGGGGCGTCAGGGCAATGTAAAAATAATTTTGGATAAGATGGGGCGTGATAACCTGAAGAATGTTCCAGGATATTTATTTAACCAGGTATACGGCAAGTTTTTAATGAAGAACATCTATACTGCGGAGGCTATATTTTTGAGTGTGGTACGGATGATCACCGATGATGCGAATTATCTGGCGGATAGAAGGAAAGCGATTACACTGCTTTTTTGTTGGTTTACTCTTGGAAATGAGAGCAAGACGGCGGAATTGATTTCGATGATACGTGAAAAATATGGGGACAATTACCAGTATCTGCTAGAGTCTGTTAGGCATGATTTGTCTTCTTGATTTATTTTAATATAGAGTTTAAAGGGCTGGGCAGCATTTGTCCAGCCTTGTTATTTGTCTTATTTGAATGTGTCATAATGCCACGTTCTTTTTCTTCTTATATAATCATTTAAAAAAAAGAGAGGAATGATTACAAATGACAAAAAATCAGAAATTGGAGACAATCGTACCACAGTGGCTGGAGAATTCAAAGATGCGTGTAAAGGAGTCTACTTATGTAAAATATGTGAACCTGACGTCTAATCACATCTTACCATTACTTGGTGATATTGAGGCGGATCGCCTGACGACAGACACTATCGAGCAGTTTGTACAGAGCAGGCTGAATGCAGGCAATAAACAAGGCAAAGGCCTGGCTGAGAAAACGGTGAAGGATCTTCTGATTGTATTAAAAGATATCTGCCGTTATGCGGCTCTATGTGATGTTAACATTCCATGCCGTTTTGAACTAATTCGGGTCAGGGGGAATGACAGCGAGATCCAGGTTTTGGACAAACATACCCAGTTGCGTCTGGAGCGTTTCCTTATGAGGGACGTCTATAATCTGAGGAAAACCGGAATCCTGCTGAGCCTGTGCATGGGGCTTCGGTTAGGGGAGATCTGCGCGTTGCGGAAAGGGCAGATTTTATATAAGGAAGGAATCCTCCAAGTGAGATCTACGATGCAGAGAATCCAGAATTTTAATGCCGAGGTAGATTGGAAGGGGAGGGAGAACCGGAAAACGAGGGTCATCATCACTTCGCCTAAGAGCGCTTGTTCTGTGAGGGATATCCCAATGCCGCAATTTATGATGGAGCGTCTGGAACGTCTGAAGACTTCGGATGATGATGTGTTTGTACTGACAGGTACATCGAAAAAATTTATTGAGCCGAGAACGTATGAAAATGTTTTTAAGAGATATTTAATGGAGTGTAATATGGATATTGTAAATTTTCATGCATTACGCCATACATTTGCAACAAGGTGCATAGAGAGGGGATTTGATGTCAAAACTCTAAGTGAGATTCTGGGGCATGCGAATGTAAATATCACATTGAATCGTTATGTTCATTCTTCCATGGAGCAGAAACGAAAATGGATGAGCGAGATGACGCTGGGGGTGATGTATTAAGATAATAATTAGTTGTAAAAATACGGAAAACCCCTTGACAAGGGTGGTTATTCGTAATAAACTAATCTAGCGTGTATCGGGGATTCCCGGAACACGGGGCAGGCAATAGACAGCCTGCAGATTGGCAACAGAATGCAACTTATTATAATCGTAGGAGGTGAAAGAGAATGCCAACATTTAACCAGTTAGTAAAGAAAGGCCGTGAGACGTCTGTAAAGAAGTCTACAGCTCCAGCGCTTCAGAAAGGGTATAACTCTTTAAGGAAGAGAAGTACGGATGCATCCGCTCCTCAGAAGAGAGGTGTTTGTACCGCAGTTAAGACTGCTACACCTAAGAAGCCTAACTCAGCGCTTCGTAAGATTGCCAGAGTACGTCTGTCTAACGGTATTGAGGTGACAAGCTATATCCCAGGAGAAGGCCACAACCTTCAGGAGCATAGTGTTGTCCTGATTCGTGGTGGAAGGGTAAAAGACCTTCCAGGTACAAGATATCATATCGTTAGAGGAACGCTTGATACGGCAGGTGTCGCTAAGAGAAGGCAGGCACGTTCTAAATACGGCGCCAAGAGACCAAAAGACGCTAAAAAGTAAGAATTTTCAAGTAGTCACAAACAGAACTATGATTAAGTAAGTTGCAAGGATATAGATTGCACTACACAGTATCATTAGAAAGACACATGTGAGTACCGATGAATTAATCAGTGCATTTTTTAATTGCACAATTATGTTTAAGGAGGGAAGGACCGTGCCACGTAAAGGACATACCCAGAAGAGAGATGTATTAGCAGATCCGTTGTACAACAATAAAGTGGTTACAAAGCTGATTAACAACATCATGTTAGACGGCAAGAAGGGTGTAGCACAGAAGATTGTATACGGAGCTTTTGACAGAGTTGCCGCAAAATCCGATAAGCCGGCAATCGAAGTATTTGAAGAGGCAATGAGCAACATCATGCCTGTACTCGAGGTTAAGGCAAGACGTATCGGAGGGGCAACCTACCAGGTGCCAATCGAAGTAAGAGCCGACAGAAGACAGGCTTTGGCGCTTCGCTGGCTGACATTGTATTCACGCAAGAGAGGCGAGAAGACGATGGAGGAAAGATTGGCAAATGAGATTCTTGATGCATCCAACAACACAGGCGCATCTGTGAAGAAGAAAGAAGACATGCACAAGATGGCTGAGGCAAATAAGGCATTTGCACACTACAGATTCTAGGAGGCAGCAATGGCAGGAAGAGAATACCCGTTAGAGAGAACTAGAAATATCGGTATTATGGCGCATATTGATGCTGGAAAGACAACAACAACAGAGCGTATTTTGTATTATACCGGTGTTAATCACAAGATTGGTGATACTCATGAAGGTACTGCTACCATGGACTGGATGGCCCAGGAACAGGAGAGGGGTATCACGATTACTTCCGCTGCTACAACATGTCACTGGACGCTGCAGGAAAACTGCAAGCCAAAAGAGGGTGAATTAGAGCACCGTATCAATATTATTGATACCCCGGGACACGTTGACTTTACAGTAGAAGTAGAGCGTTCACTCCGTGTACTCGATGGCGCAGTAGGTGTATTTTGTGCTAAGGGCGGAGTTGAACCGCAGTCAGAGAACGTATGGCGTCAGGCTGACACATACAATGTACCGAGAATGGCATTTATTAACAAGATGGATATCTTGGGAGCCAATTTCTATGGTGCAGTAGAGCAGATCAAGACCAGATTAGGAAAGAATGCTATCTGCATCCAGCTTCCAATCGGAAAAGAAGATGAATTCAAGGGAATCATCGATCTCTTTGAGATGAAGGCTTACATCTATAATGATGATAAGGGAGATGATATCTCAATTGTTGATATTCCGGAGGATATGGCAGATGACGCAGAACTTTACCGTTCAGAACTGGTAGAGAAGATCTGTGAGTTAGATGATGATTTGATGATGGCTTACCTGGAAGGTGAAGAGCCGTCTGTTGAAGAATTAAAGGCAGCTTTAAGAAAAGCAACATGTGAATGTGGAGCAATCCCTGTATGCTGTGGTTCCGCTTATAGGAATAAAGGGGTGCAGAAACTCCTTGACGCAGTGCTGGAATATATGCCTTCTCCTGTAGATATTCCTGCTATTGAGGGTATTGATGGGGATGGCAACGAGGTTGTGAGACATTCCTCCGATGAAGAACCATTTTCTGCCTTAGCCTTTAAGATTATGGCAGATCCCTTTGTTGGAAAACTGGCATTTATCCGTGTTTATTCCGGTATATTAAAATCCGGATCTTATGTCTTAAACGCAACAAAGGATAAGAAAGAACGTGTCGGCCGTCTGCTGCAGATGCATGCAAATAAGCGTGCTGAGCTGGACAAGGTATATTCCGGTGATATCGCTGCAGCAGTAGGCTTTAAGCTGACTACTACCGGTGATACGATCTGTGATGATCAGCATCCGGTTATTCTGGAATCCATGGAGTTCCCGGAGCCGGTTATTGATATTGCCATTGAGCCGAAGACCAAGGCCGGTCAGGGAAAGATGGGTGAGGCGCTGGCAAAGCTTGCCGAGGAGGATCCCACCTTCCGTGCACGGACCGACCAGGAGACCGGACAGACCATTATTTCCGGTATGGGAGAGCTGCATCTGGAGATTATTGTAGACCGTTTGCTTCGTGAGTTTAACGTGGAGGCAAATGTGGGCGCTCCCCAGGTTGCTTACAAGGAGACCTTTACCAAGGCAGTGGATGTGGACAGCAAGTATGCCAAGCAGTCCGGCGGCCGTGGTCAGTATGGTCACTGTAAGGTACACTTTGAGCCCATGGATGCCAATGCAGAGGAGACCTTTAAATTTGAATCTTCTGTTGTGGGCGGAGCCATTCCCAAGGAGTATATTCCTGCTGTGGGAGAGGGGATCGAGGAGGCTGCCAAGAGCGGCGTGCTGGCCGGGTTCCCGGTGCTGGGTGTGAAAGCTACCGTGTTCGACGGTTCTTACCATGAGGTTGACTCCAGTGAGATGGCATTTAAGATCGCTGGTTCCATGGCATTTAAGGATGCTATGCAGAAGGCAGGTTCCATTCTTCTTGAGCCGATCATGAAGGTGGAGGTAACTATGCCTGAGGAGTATATGGGCGATGTAATCGGGGATATTAATTCCCGGCGCGGCCGTATCGAGGGCATGGATGATTTGGGCGGCGGCAAGATTGTAAGAGCATTTGTTCCGCTGTCTGAGATGTTCGGATATTCTACGGATTTGCGTTCTAAGACGCAGGGACGGGGCAATTATTCCATGTTCTTTGAGAAATATGAGCCGGTTCCAAAGTCCGTACAGGAGAAGATTATTTCCGAGCATAAGCGCTAAGAGAGTAGGAAAATAGGCTTGAAAATATTATATAAATCGCATATAATAAGGACAGCCTATATAATATTATAATAAGGACAGCCCATTGTGGCCAAATTAAGGAGGACGTTTTAAAATGGCAAAAGCAAAATTTGAGAGAAACAAAACGCATTGCAACATTGGTACCATCGGCCACGTTGACCATGGTAAAACAACTCTGACAGCAGCAATCACAAAGGTACTGTCAGAGAGAGTTGCCGGTAATACTGCTACGGACTTCGAGAACATTGACAAAGCTCCCGAAGAAA
>OFGE01000588.1_pt1 | contig 39077 bp, 37 predicted proteins | sample 1521681 | NCBI WGS metagenome assembly OFGE01 (sample SAMEA3504093, study PRJEB24116) | mouse gut metagenome | biome: mouse gut; feature: mouse-associated habitat; material: faeces | place: Denmark | collected 2011
ACGCCAAAGCAGCAACCTTTTTTATTATACAGATGGCGTGGGTGTGAAATGTAACATACGGTCAGGAAAGACGTCGAAAATATTTTCGCAGAGTAGGTTACTCTGCGATTTTTCTTTAAATAGCAAATCTATTATACCCATCTAATAAGAATAATTCAATACCTAAATTCTTTTTGTTACATTTTGATTTAAAATTATCTGATAATTGAGAAGTAATACCTAAAATAATTGGTGTATATTGTGAATTTTTACATATTTTCTCGTAATATCAGATGAAATATATGGAATGTTGTCACCAATTTTTCGCAGAGTAACCTACTCCACGAAAGAAGGGATAACTATTTGGCACGTAATATCCTGCAAGCCGCAGGAAGAATATAAAATTTTGGATATTTGCAATAAACACCTTTCCCCCAATTCACTCAGGAAAGGATTCATTTTAACCTATGACCGGATGCGCCGCTATGAGGGCAGATGGCATCTGGAACGAAACATTTTATTTCCAGCCCATGTATTTCTGGAAAGCGAAGACGAAAATCTTTTGGCGGACGAGATAAAAGCGTGCTTCTGCCTGCAGGGAATCAAGCTGTTTACCGTGGCAAGAAATGAAGAGATATTTCTGAAAAAGTTGTGTGGTGAGAGCCACAACTTGAACATGTCGGAAGGAATCATCCGCAGAGGTATTCCGAAGATTATTCGGGGACCGCTGAAAGGAATGGAAAGCCGGATTTGTAAAATAGACCGGCATAAACGTCTGGCAAAGGTGGAAACGACAATATATTCCGATGAACCAGAAAGCCGGATTTTTCCATATCTGACGGCAGGGCTTGAGATAACAGAAAAGGATGTGGAGATATGTCAATAAAACCATTTAAAAATAAGATATGGCTGGCGTCCCCCACAATGCACGGGGACGAGCAAAAATTTGTAAAAGAGGCATTTGACACAAACTGGGTATCTACAGTCGGAAAGAACCTGGAGCGTTTGGAGCAGGAAATCTGCAGCTATGTAGGCTGTACGCATGCAGTAGCATTATCGGCAGGTACGGCGGCGCTGCACCTTGCAGTCAAGTTAGCAGGAATAAAAAAAGGCGACAAGGTTTTGTGTTCGGATCTGACGTTCGCCGCCACCGTGAATCCAGTCAGCTATGAGCAGGGTATACAGGTATTTATCGACAGTGAGCGCGATACCTGGAACATGGATCCCGCTGCCCTGGAGCGCGCATTTCAAAAATATCCGGATGCAAAGGCGGTTATTGCAGCAAATCTGTACGGAACCCCGGCAAAGCTTTCCGAACTCCGGGATATATGCAGAAAATACCATGCAGTATTCATCGAAGATGCGGCGGAATCCCTGGGAGCGACATACAGAGGACAGCAGACCGGAACGTTTGGGGCATACAACGTCATAAGCTTTAACGGAAATAAGATTATTACTACATCCGGGGGAGGAATGCTCCTGACGGACGAGGAAGAAGCCGCAAGAAAGGTAAGGTTCTGGTCCACTCAGGCACGTGAAAATGTGCCGTGGTATCAACACAAAGAATTAGGATACAATTACCGTATGTCCAACATTCTTGCCGGAATCGGAAGAGGGCAGCTGCGTTATCTGGAAGAACACAGGATACGAAAAAAACAAATCTACCAAAGATATGAGCAAGGCTTAAAGGGATTCCCTTTGACCATGAATCCATTCCTGGAATATACAGAACCGAATTTCTGGCTTAGCTGTATTTTAATTGATAAGGGTATAGAAGTCTCTCCGGTAAAGATTAGAGAAAAACTTGAGGAGTATCATGTGGAATCCCGTCCCATCTGGAAACCCATGCATCTCCAGCCCGTATATGAAAACTACGATTTCGTTATGGCGGAAGAAGGGGAAGACGTAGGGAAAGATATCTTTTGCAGAGGGTTATGCCTTCCAAGCGATATCAAAATGACGGAGCAAGAGCAGGAAATCATTATGGAGCTTATAAAAAACTGTTTTGTATAAAAAGAAATGGATGGAATCATGATACAAGGTCATAAGGCTGGATTCTATGAGAAATACATAAAACGTCCCCAGGATGTTATCCTTGCCGTGGCTGCACTGATTATGTTAAGCCCGCTGATTGGGATTCTGGCGGTTCTTGTGGGCTGTAAGATGGGAACCCCAGTGATATTCAGGCAGGCAAGGCCTGGATTGGGCGGAAAGGTTTTCTACATATACAAGTTCCGTACCATGACGGAGGAAAAAGATTCCTGTGGCAAACTTCTTCCTGATTGCGCAAGGCTTACTAAATTCGGAAAGTTTCTGCGCTCCACGAGCCTGGATGAATTGCCGGAACTCTTCAACATTATAAAGGGCGATATGAGTATCGTAGGACCAAGACCGCTGCTTGTCGCGTATCTTCCGCTTTACAATGAGCGGCAGAAGAGACGGCATGAAGTCCGTCCGGGAATAACCGGGTATGCGCAGGTCAACGGGAGAAATGCAATCTCATGGGAGAAAAAATTTGAGCTGGATGTAGCGTACGTGGATCATATACGGTTTGTCAGTGATTGGAAAATCATAGCCAGAACCATTTCGGCTGTGTTAAGGAGAGAAGGTATCAGTTCGGATACATCTGTGACGATGGAGGAATTTCATGGGAGCAAAGAGTAAGAAGCTATACATCATAGGCGCCGGAGGATTTGGAAGAGAAGTGTCGTGGCTTGTGGAACGCATCAACGCCGACACCCCGAGCTGGGAGATTGCAGGATTTATTGACGACAATCCTGTGTTTCATGGAAATGAAGAAAGAGGATATCCGGTATTAGGCGGATGCGAGTATTTTGAAAACATTATGGAAGAAGTGTGGGCAGTCTGCGCAATCGGTTCTGCGAAAATCAGAATTCAGGTGACGGAAAAACTGAGGACATATAAGAATGTCAGATTTGCGACATTGATTGACCCAAGCGTCATGATATCAGAAGAAAATACGGTAGGAGAAGGTACGATTATCTGTGCCGGTTCCATTATTACGGTGGGGATTTCTATCGGAAATCATGTAATCGTCAACCTGGACTGCACGGTCGGGCATGACGATTCCATACAAGATTTTGTGACGTTATACCCAAGCGTAAACGTATCGGGGAATGTACGGATAGAGCGGGGAGCCGAGCTGGGAACCGGGACACAGGTCATTCAAGGAAAGAAAATCGGGCGAGATACCATAGTGGGCGCAGGAGCGGTGGTAATCCGGGATCTTCCCGATCGGTGTGTCGCAGTGGGGGTTCCGGCTAGACCCGTAAAATTTTTGGATTGAGGGAGAAATTGGATGAAAAGAGTATTAATGGCGGCTACCGTGCCATCAATGATAGGCCAATTTAATATGGAAAACATCCGTTTGCTCCTGAATATGGGATATAAAGTGGATGTGGCGTGTGATTTTAACGACACATCCGTGTGGCCGAAAGAAAGAACGCAGAAGCTAAAAAAAGAACTGGCAGGCATGGATGTAAACTGCATTCAATTAGACTTTTCAAGAAACCCGATCAATATAAAAAGCCATATTTCTTCCTACAGAAAAGCGGTAAATATTCTGAAAAAAGGGAAGTATGACTTTATCCATACGCATACCCCGATTGCATCGTCGATTGTGCGTATAGCGGCACATACAGCCCATACAAAAGTAATTTATACGGCTCATGGTTTCCATTTTTATGAGGGAGGTCCGCTAAAAAACTGGCTGCTGTTTTATCCTATAGAAAAGTTCCTCAGCAGATGGACAGATGTTCTGATTACAATTAATAAAGAAGATTATCACAGAGCGAAAACAAGATTCTATGCGGCAAAGACGGTTTATATTCCGGGGGTAGGGGTAGATATTGGAAAGTTTTCGGTTTGCCAAATCAATCGATCCCAGAAGCGACGTTCCCTGGGGCTAAAAGAGGACGATTTTGTTCTTCTATCTGTAGGAGAACTAAGCGAACGGAAAAATCAGAAGATTGTTATCGAAGCGCTTCACAAAATGGCGGAAAAGGGAGCAATCGCGAATATTGTCTACCTTGTTGTCGGACGGGGTGAAATGCAGGAGAGTTTGGATGGGCTTATCAGCGTATATGGGCTGAAGGAGCATGTAAAACTTGCAGGCTTTCGTTCCGATATCGACGAGCTATGCGAGATAGCAGACTGTTTTGTACATCCGTCTGTAAGGGAAGGTTTGGGCATAGCTCCTTTGGAAGCAATGGCGGCGGGACTGCCCATGATTTCGGCAGATGTAAACGGAATAAAGGATTATACTAAGGATAAAGTTACAGGATGCTGCATAGACCCTGCGGATGTGGATCAGATGGTATTGGCAATCAAGAAAATGCATGAGGATGAGGACTTCCGGAAAAAGTGCATAGCCAATAATCTAAGAATTGCTAAAAAATTTGATATCAGAAATCTAAAGGATATTATGTCAGAAATATATCAGGGGGGGGGGGACTTCGTCCAATAAGGTATGGCTTAGAGAGCTTAGAGGTTCGTTTGCCTTGCTGGATGAACAGGAAAAAAGTGTGATATTGGGATGTGACATCATACGGAGTATCCCGTTGTTTTATTGTGTAAAGGAACAAAGGATTTGGGTTGGCGATGATGCGGCAAAGATAGCGGAGAAAAGCAAGTCGGTATTGCAGGATGAAAATGTAAACGAGTTTTTGAGAGCCAGTTATGTTACAGAAAATGAAACAATTTTTCGGGGAATTTATCAGGTCCTTCCGGGCGAGTATGTGGTGATATCGAGAGAAGACGGAAGTATTTTCAGAAAATCTTATTATGAATGCCGTTATACCTGTGACGGTACAGGAGTGGAAAAGGAGTTTTTGGAAGAATTGGACGCCTGCCTTGACGAAGTATTCTGTGACATGATACAGCGTTTGGATGGAAGAACGGCGCTGATACCGTTAAGCGGCGGATGTGACTCAAGGACGGCAGCAGTAGTTTTAAAACGGCTTGGATATAAAGATATTGTCTGTTTCTCTTACGGGCGTGCAGGGAACGAGGAGTCGGAATGCTCAAAGGAAGTGGCAGAAGCATTGGGGTGTCCATGGCATTTTATCGAGTATAACGGGAAGGTTTGGAGAGATTTTTTCCATTCCCCTGACTATAAAAAGTATTTAGATTTTTCCTGCCGAGGGACGTCAATCGGGAGCATTCAGCCCCTTCCGGCGGTATTGGAGTTGAAGCGGAGAGAGCTTGCTGTGGAAAACGCCGTTGTTATTCCCGGGCATGCGTTGGATTTTCTTGCAGGCAGTCACATTCATATCGAAAACAGGGAATATAACCGAACCGAAATGGCGGCGATGATTTTACAAGATCATTATAATCTGCGGACATCGCCCACGGTTCAAAAAGCAGTCAGAAAATGGGTAAAAAATATTCCTGAAACACTGTCGCCAAGAGGTATGGTTCAGGAGTACATGCTGTGGGAATGGAAAAACCGTCAGGCAAAATTTATTGCAAATGACGTCCGGGCCTATGAGTTCGCAGGCCTGGATTGGGAACTTCCCTTTTGGGATAAGAGGCTCTGCGATTTTTTCTCCAAACTTCCAAGGATATTTCTGGAAGGTCGGTATCTGCAATATCAATACATGCAGAATTATATCGATCCTACCGTCGGGATACAGATGGATTATATGGACTGCTCTATGTCAAAGAAGGAGAGACGAAAATCAAAATTGAAAAAAATTGCTTTTCTGAGATATCTCAACCGTGTGAAGATTTGCCTCCGAAATTATAAACATACAGGCAATGCCTTTTATGATTATATGTCGGCAGGCGACTATTTGAAATGTATTTGCAAATATGGCTGGGACTTTAATTTGAATACAATAGAGGCAGAGGATTATATTAAATTATTTATAAAATAAATGGAAAGTGTAAAGGCATATGCGAAAAGTAATGAAACTGTTTATATGTGTAATCGAATGGCTGTTTGTAAAAATACTCCAGCCATTTTTCTATCGAAAACAATATCTGAAAGGGAAATGGTTTGAAAGCATAACGGCTTTGGGATGGCGGTGGGCGGCGACGGACATTGTGCATCGGATTCTGTTTCAAACGAATCTGGGCGTACCGTGGCCAGTGTCGCCTTATATGAAGTGTGGAAGTAATATAGAGTTTCATGTGGACGACATAAATAATTTCCAGGGGGCAGGAAATTATTTTCAAACGTTTGCGGGTAAGATTACTATTGGAAAGGGGACTTATATTGCCCAGAATGTGGGAATTATTACGGCAAATCATGATTTGATGGAGCCGGACGTCCATCAACAGGGAAAAGAAGTGATATTGGGGGAAAAGTGTTGGATAGGTATGAATGCCGTGATATTACCAGGGGTTAAGCTGGGGGACCATACGGTGGTAGGAGCCGGTTCGGTAGTTACCAAAAGCTTTGAGGAGGGTTACTGCGTCGTTGCAGGAAACCCTGGAAGACAGATTCGTAGGTTGTAAGTATGCCGAAATTCAGGTTAATTTTCTCCTATATTGACAAAAATAATTTTAACGGATATACTAATAACCAGAAGAGCAGTTGCGAATTATATTTTATACTTGCAGGGAATATTCCATGGGATAAGTCTATGCAGGGCTGGGGTCACCCAATAAAGTATAGTTCGCAGCTGCTTTTTTTCAAGTGTCTGATAGAATCTTTTTTACAGTCGTTACAGGAGGTTTGATAAAATGAGTTACAAAATGAAATGGAAAGAATTAGGAATCGATATCATCGTCGATATTGCGGCAAGTATGCTGATTGCAGTGGGAATCTACAACTTTGCGCTGAACGCCAATTTTCCGGTAGCAGGGTTTTCGGGAATCGCAATCATCCTCTACCATCTGTTTGGACTTCCAGTCGGCGCAGGAACCCTGTTACTGAACGTACCCGTCGCCATATTCTGCTACAAATTCCTGGGCAGGACATTCTTCCTGAAATCGGTCAAGACGATGATTATCTCTTCTGTTTTCATGGATTACATTGCCCCTATGTTCCCGGTATATGACGGCAACCGCCTTCTTGCGGCGCTTTGCATGGGCGTACTTGGCGGCGCAGGATATGCAATCGTGTTCATGCGCGGTTCTTCCACAGGCGGCCAGGACTTTATCAGCATGTCCATCAAGAAAGTAAAGCCGCACATGTCATTAGGAATCATCACCTTTGTACTGGATACCTCAACAATCGTTCTGGGGAGCTGGATTGTGTTCAAGGACATTGACGGTTTCATCTATGGAATCATCGTGACCTATCTCATGGCAATCGTGATGGACCGCATCCTGTACGGCGTAGACGAAGGGAAGATGACTCTTATTGTGACAGAGCATGGTGCAGAAGTAGCGGAATCCATCGACGAATACTCTGGGAGAGGCTCTACCATCCTCAAAGGAACCGGGAGCTATTCTAAGAAAAATAAGGACGTTGTCATGTGCGCCTGCAACAATAAGCAGATGTATACCATTAAGAAGATGGTGCGTAAGATTGACCCGCAGGCATTTACGATTATTATGGAGTCAAATGAGGTTGTAGGCGAAGGGTTCAAAGAAGAGGTATAATGTAGAGAATATGTAGAATCAAATCATTTTTTGATAAATCTGCAGGCAGTTTCAGAAAATAGTATAAAAAAATCGTGTGAATTTCATTGTAAATAGAGGGTCTTTTTTGTATAATTAAGATATAGTAGGAGCAAATGACATTGCATTTTATGTCGCAGAGTTTAAGTTACCGAGGTGATGGAATGAAGGACGATACAAAGCAGAAACAGGAAATAAAAGCAAAGCGTACTGCCAAAAACAGTGTATTTCTTGATCTTTTTCAAAATAAGAGTTATCTGTTAAAATTGTATAAAACGCTTCACCCAGAGGACACAGCAGCGACGGAGGATTCACTGACAGATGTAACAATAGAAAATGTGCTGACCGATAATCTATATAATGATTTGGGGTTTATTGTAGGTAATAAATTGATGATACTTATAGAGGCACAGTCTACATGGACAATGAATATTTTAGTAAGAGTTTTGTTGTATTTGGCGCAAAGTTATCACGAATATTTTCAACGAACCAGACAAAACTACTACAAAAGTAAGAAAGTAAAAATGCCAAAACCTGAACTTTATGTAATATTTACAGGAAATAAAGGGCAGAAACCCAATAGAATATCTTTATCAAAAGAATTTTTTGAGGATGCAGATATAGACCTTGAAGTAAAAGCAAAAATTATTTACGAGAGCGATAAGGACGACATTATTAATCAATACATTATTTTCTGTAAAGTTTTTAACGAGCAGACCCAACAGTATGGAATGACACAAAAGGCAGTTACGGAAACGATAAGAATATGTAAGGACAGGAATGTTTTAAAGGAATATTTGCATAGCAGGGAAAAGGAGGTTGTAACGATTATGATGAGTTTATTTGACGAAGAACAGATTATGAATTCATTCATCAGAAGTGAACGGCATGATGCAGACCGGGAAACGGCGGAAAGAATGATTAAAGATGGAGAAATGTCACTTGAAAAAATCGCACATTATATACCGTCCTTATCAATGGAGGAATTAGAGGAAATCCAAGCCGAGATTATTCAGTTGGCATAATTTAATCGAGTAGGGGAAAATCCTTTCCCCTACTCGAAGCCGCCCCTTCTATTTCGCGTACAGCTTCACCAATTCCATTACAACATCCACACTCTTGTCCATGCCTTCCACCGTGATATGCTCATAAGGCCCATGGTACGCATGCCCCCCTGTCCCAAGGTTCGGGCAAGGCAGTCCCTTGAAGCTAAGCTGGCATCCGTCCGTGCCTCCGCGAATCGGAATCACAAGGGGCGTCACCCCCGCATTCTCACAGGCTGTCTTGGCATTATCAATCAAGTGCATGCATCCTGCAATAATCTCCGCCATATTCTTATACTGTTCGGTAATGGTAAGCGTGACCGTACCCTCGCCCCATTTCTCGTTGAGGTTCTTCTCAATCAACCGAAGAGTCCCTTTCCTTGCCTCAAAAAATTCCTTAGAGTGATCCCTCACAATATAATTCAACTGTGCCTTTGCACATTCACCCGACATGCTCATCAGATGGTAGAATCCCTCATACCCTTCCGTGCCCCGGCAGGTCTCCATGCCCGGCAGGAGTGAGTTAATCTCCATTGCGACCAGGCTCGCATTAATCATCGTATCCTTCCCGGAACCAGGATGCACATTGAACCCCTTCACATCGAACCTCGCCTTGCACGCATTGAAGTTCTCGTACTGAATCTCGCCTTCCGTATCTCCGTCCAGCGTATAAGCATAATCCGCCCCGAACGCCTCCACATCAAAATGAGAAGCTCCCGTGCCGACTTCCTCGTCTGGGGTAAATGCGACGCAAATTGTACCATGGGGGATATCCTCCTGAATCAGCCGCTCCACCATCGTAAGAATCTCTGCAATCCCAGCCTTATCGTCCGCCCCGAGAATCGTCGTCCCGTCGCTGGTAATCAGCGTCCGCCCCGCAAGGCTCTCAAGATGCCCGAAGTTATCCGGGCTTAACACAAGCCCGCTGTCCCCGAGGGCTAAATCCTTCCCGTCATAATTTTCCGTAAGTACAGGCTTGATTTCATGATCGCAGAAATCCGACACCGTATCCATATGTGCGATAAAGCCAATAGCAGGCTTGTCCTCCAACCCGGGAGTCGCCGGCAGCTTCCCATACAGATAACACTGGTCGTCCAGGCGCACATCTGAAAGACCCAGCTCCTTCATCTCCTGCTCTAGCAGGCGCGCCAAATCAAACTGGCAGGAAGAGGTAGGGACCGTCTCGCTGTTGTCATCGCTTGGCGTCCTTACGACCACATACTTGAGTAACCGTTCATATGCTTTCATAAATCACATTCCCCTTTTCTTAATATATTTCCGCAGACAGCCGCATATACTGTTGCGGAGCTTAGGTTTATCCATCTGTTTTCCAGTATAGCATAAATTTAAACCCTATGCATTAATAAATGATTCTATTTGTAGAAAAATAATCCTAAGTATGATACAATTCTTTTGGCGTACAGAAGTTGTTCTGTCCGTGGACAGTAAGGATACCCTTAGGGGATACCATAGAAAGAGACGATAACAGGAGGCATTCAGGTAAGATGAAATTAACTCAGTTGTTAGAGCATTTGGAATATGAAGTCGTCCAGGGAAATGACGGGATTAGCGTCACAGAGCTTATTAACGATTCCCGCAAAGTGACGGAAGGAAGTGTATTTGTCTGTATCAGCGGCGCAGTTTCCGACGGGCATAAGTATGCCAAAGAGGTGGCGTCGAAAGGAGCAAAAGCCCTGATCGTAGAGAAAGAAGTGGAAGTTAAGGAAGAAGTGACGGTCATTCGGGTTAATGACACCCGCTACGCCCTTGCGCTGATGTCGGCAGCGTATTTCGGCTATCCGGCAGAAAAGCTGAAGATTATTGGAATCACCGGCACAAAGGGAAAGACCACCACGACCTATATGGTAAAATCCATTCTGGAGGGCGTGGGACACAAGGTTGGGCTGATTGGAACGATTGAGGCAGTAATCGGGGACAAATCCATACCGGCGAACAATACGACGCCGGAGTCTTACACGATTCACAAATATTTTGCCGAAATGGTGGAAGCAGGATGCGACAGTGTGGTGATGGAGGTTTCCTCCCAGGGCCTTATGCTCCACAGGACGGCGGGGATTCCTTTTGAGATCGGAATCTTCACCAATCTGGGAGAGGATCATATCGGGCCAAACGAGCATAAAGATTTTGAAGATTACAAACGCTGTAAGGGAATCCTGTTCACCCAGTGCAGGCTGGGGATTGCCAATGTGGACGACCCGTGGTATCAGGATGTATTCCAGAATGCCACATGTCAGGTGGAGACATTTGGTATGTCAGAAGAAGCAGACTTACGTGCTACGGGCATTGAACATATCACAAAACCGGGATATTTAGGAGTCCGCTACCATGTAAATGGGCTGATGGATTTTGACGTGGAGATTGACATTCCGGGAGATTTCAGCGTCTACAACTCACTGACGGCAATCGCCGTGTGCCGGCATTTTGACGTGCCGGCAGAGAATATCCAGAAAGCGCTGAAAGTGGCGAAGGTAAGAGGGCGTATCGAGATGGTAAAGGTGTCGGATGCATTTACCATGATGATTGATTACGCACATAACGCCATGAGCCTTGAGAGCCTGCTCCATACACTGAGGGATTATGACCCAGGGCGTATCGTGACAATTTTCGGGTGCGGCGGCAACCGTTCCAGGACAAGACGGTACGAGATGGGAGAGGTGTCGGGGCGGATGTCTGATTTTACGATTATTACGTCAGATAATCCACGTTTTGAAGAACCTCAGGCAATTATTGATGATATCATCACAGGTATGGAGAAGACGGACGGAAAGTACATTGCCATTTGCGATAGGAAAGAGGCGATTCGGTACGCCATTGCACATGGCGAGCCGGGAGATGTGATTGTACTGGCGGGCAAGGGGCATGAGACATATCAGGAAATCAAAGGTGTGAAATACGACATGGACGACCGCAGCTTGATCCGAGAGGTGTTGGAAGAACTGCGGGGTTAGTTTTTGGGGAAATATATGTACGCAGATATAATCGTAGACATTACGCATGAAAAACTGGATAAAGTATTTCAATACGTCATCCCCCCAGAGTTGGAAGGCACACTTCGGGTTGGGACGGAAGTCATCGTCCCTTTTGGAAGAGGCAACAAGGAAATCCACGGCTATGTGACCGGTTTTTCCGAGAAACCGGGATACGACCCAGAGAAGATGAAGCCAATACTTGGAGTGGCAAAAGACAGCGTGGCAATCGAAGCGAAGCTGGTGGCGCTTGCGGCGTGGATGAAGGAGCATTACGGCGGAACCATGATTCAGGCATTGAAAACGGTCATCCCTATCAAAAAGCAGGAGAAAGCGAAGGAAAAAAAGCGCGTCTGCCTTCTGCTTGGCGAGGAAGAAGGAAAACGGCAGCTTGACAGATTCCTCCACAAGAACCAGAAAGCCCGGGCAAGGCTTCTTGCCGCCCTTTTAGACCAGCCGGAGCAGGATTATGATTTCTTGACGAAGAAACTGAATGTGACCCGGACAGTCGTGCGCGCCTTAGAAGAGCAAGGGATGATAGCGCTAAAGTCCGAAAAGGTGTTCCGCAATCCCATCCGCCAGAAGGAGAAAGCCAGGCAATTATGGGAATTTACCGCACAACAGCAACATGCAATCCATGTTTTCAGGGAAGACTATAGCCGTGGGCTTCGTAAGACCTATCTGATATATGGGATAACGGGAAGCGGAAAAACAGAAGTTTACATGGAAATGATTGCCGAAGTATTGGAATCGGGAGGCCAGGCAATCGTATTGATTCCCGAGATTGCGCTTACTTACCAGACCGTCATGCGGTTCTACGGCAGGTTCGGCGGCCGAGTGTCTATCCTGAATTCCAGAATGTCGCCGGGAGAGCGTTATGACCAGATGGAGCGGGTGAAATCGGGGGAGGTAGACGTGATGATTGGTCCCCGTTCCGCCCTATTCACGCCTTTTTCCCGGCTTCGGCTGATTGTGATAGACGAGGAACACGAATCTGCCTATAAGAGCGAACAGACGCCCCGCTACCACGCCCGGGAGACCGCAATCGAACGGGCAAAAAGAGAGGGCGCAAGCGTAGTCCTTGGATCTGCCACACCTTCTTTGGAAGCGTTCTATGCCTGCGAGTGCGGGCGTTTTCAGCTTTTAAAGCTAAATACGCGTGCCGGGGAGGGAGAACTGCCGGAAGTATACGTGGAAGATATGCGCAAAGAACTGAAGGAAGGCAACCGTTCCATTATCAGCGACCGGCTGAAAAGACTGATAGAGCATAGGCTTGCAGGAGGAGAACAGATCATGCTATTCCTGAACCGGAGGGGATATGCAGGTTTTGTTTCTTGCAGGTCTTGCGGATATGTAGTAAAATGTCCTCATTGCGATGTTTCTCTGTCGGCGCATAAGGTCGGAAAGCTGGTCTGTCATTACTGCGGACATGAGGAACCGCAGGTAACTATCTGTCCCTCCTGCGGTTCCCAGTATATGGGAGGATTCCGGGCAGGGACGCAGCAGATCGAGGAGCTGGTGAAACAAAAGTTCCCGGGCGCGCGCGTCCTTAGGATGGATATGGATACTACAAGGACGAAGGACGGGCATGAGAAGATACTGGAAGCATTTGCCAGCGAAGAGGCAGATATCCTGATCGGAACACAGATGATCGTTAAGGGACATGATTTTCCCAATGTGACGCTGGTTGGAATCCTTGCGGCAGATATGTCCCTGTACTCGAATGATTACCGCGCCGCAGAGAGGACATTCCAGCTTTTGACCCAGGCGGCGGGACGTGCCGGCCGGGGGAAAGGCCGGGGGGAGGTCGTTATCCAGACTTACAGTCCCGAACATTACAGCATTGAGATGGCGGCGGCACAGGATTACGAAGGATTCTACGCTGCCGAGATGGAGTACCGTGGACTGATGGGCTACCCGCCTGTGGAGCAGCTTTTGGCAGTGCTGATGACGGGACCGGATGAGAAAATGCTCGAGACGGCTGCAAAGTATCTGAAAGAATTTGCGGTCAGGGTAGACAAGAAAGGGGTCTTACAGAAGATTGGTCCGGCAAGCCCTTATGTGGCAAAGGTCAGCGACATGTACCGGCGGGCGCTGTACCTGAAAGGGAGCGACGGCAGGCTCTTAATCGAGGTGAAGAACCGGATGGAGCAGTATATAGAGATGAATAAGGGATTTCAGGAAATGCGGATTCAGTTTGATTTTAATCCTATGAATGTATTTTAATTTAAGTATTTAGGCATACCGTGATGCATGACCCTGCGGGGCGGGCGGACTTCGTCCGGTAAGGTGTATTTTCAGGTGGAACATGACGGGTATGGTTTAGAATAAAACGAAGAGGAGAGCAGGCTATGGCAATAAGAAAGATTCGGGAACTGGGAGATGAGGTTCTTACGAAGAAATGCAAAGACGTAACGAAGATGACAATTCGCAACAGGATACTAATCAACGACATGCTGGATACGATGTATGAGGCGCAGGGAGTAGGGCTTGCCGCACCCCAGGTAGGAATTCTGAAGAAGATTGTGGTCATTGATATCGGCGACGGGCCAATCGTGCTGATAAACCCGGAGATTTTGGAAGTATCCGGAGAGCAGACCGGGGAGGAGGCGTGCCTGAGTGTTCCAGGGAAGGCAGGAACCGTGACCAGGCCGAACTATGTCCGTATCCGGACACTGACCGAGGATATGGAAGAGGTAGAGATGGAAGGAGAGGAACTCCTTGCCCGTGCATTCTGTCATGAAATTGATCATCTGGAGGGAAAAATGTACGTCGAGATGGTAGAAGGCGGACTTCACGATGCGGTATATGAGGAGGATGAGTAGATGAAAATTATTTTCATGGGAACCCCGGATTTTTCTGTAGGAACTCTGGAGGCGTTGGTTCAGGCAGGACATGAGGTGGTCCTCGCAGTCACACAGCCCGACAAGCCCAAGGGACGGGGCGGCAAGATGCAGTACACGCCGGTCAAGGAAGCAGCAATCAGACACCAGATTCCCGTATTCCAGCCCAAGCGGGTTCGGGCATTGGACTGTGTGGAAGAACTGCGGAAATATCAGGCGGACGTCATAGTCGTCATAGCGTTCGGGCAGATTTTGCCTAAGGAGATTCTCGAGATGACGCCTTATGGCTGTATCAACGTACATGCGTCTCTGCTCCCGAAATACCGCGGGGCTGCGCCTATCCAGTGGGCTGTCATAGACGGTGAGAAGGTCTCCGGCGTCACCACTATGCAGATGGACGAGGGGCTGGACACGGGAGACATGCTGCTGAAGACGGAAGTTGTGCTGGACGAAAAGGAGACGGGTGGGAGCCTTCACGATAAACTGGCGGAAGCGGGAGCAAACCTTTGTGTCCGGACGCTGAAGGAGTTGGAAGAAGGAACGGTCAAACCGGAAAAGCAGGGTGAAAGCACGACGGAATACGCAAGAATGTTGGATAAGAGCCTTGGTGAGATTGACTGGAATCAGGACGCCGCAGCCATTGAGCGGCTGATACGGGGATTAAATCCCTGGCCGAGCGCATACACGGACTGGGACGGCAAGGTGATGAAGATATGGGACGCGCTGGTGGTGGACGCGCCGAAGACGGCAGAGTATTCAAAGCCAGAAGAGAATCGGGAGAATCTGGAACTGGAAGAGGACATGGGGGATTCTGGAACATCAGGGAATCAGGAGATGATGGTTCCCGGAACGGTCGTTGCAGTCGGGAAAGATGGGTTCTGTGTGAAAACCGGGCGTGGAACGTTGAAAATACTTGCGTTACAGATACCGGGAAAGAAGCGGATGGATGCGGGCGCATTCCTGCGAGGGTATCCGATGAAAGCAGGGACAGTTTTAGGAAATCATTAATAATTGTTAAATTTGTATGAAAAACAGGTATTTTACCTGTTTTTCATATATAATACTTTGTATATGTTGATGAACCATGTGTAACAGAGACATGTGCAATCGTGATATGTGTAATAGTGATAAGTAATCAGGAGGTGTAGTTATGTATTATGGTTATGGGATAGATCCCACATATATTCTGGTCATAATCGGCCTTATTATCTGTCTGCTGGCACAGGCGAAGATGAAGTCTACGTTCGGCAAGTATTCCAGGGTACGGAACCATTCTGGAATGACAGGGCGTGAGGCTGCGGAGCGGATTTTGAGAAGTGCAGGTATCCATGATGTGCAGGTGGAGCATGTCCCGGGGAATCTGACGGATCACTATGACCCAAGGTCTAAAGTCCTGCGTTTGTCTGATGCGACCTACAATTCTTCGTCCGTTGCGGCGCTTGGGGTGGCTGCCCATGAATGCGGGCATGCAATCCAGCATGATACGGGTTATGTTCCGCTTCAGATCCGAGGCGCACTTGTGCCTGTAGTGAATTTCGGCAGTGCTATCGCGTGGCCGCTGATTATTATCGGACTCTTATTCAGTAGCCGTTCTTCTATGGTATTTCTGAATCTGGGTATTTTGGCATTTTCCCTGGCTGTCTTATTCCAGATTGTGACGCTTCCGGTAGAGTTCAATGCATCGAGCCGTGCAATCCATATTTTAGGCGGCAGCGGGATTCTCTACGAGGATGAAGTGAATGCGACAAAGAAGGTGCTTTTTGCAGCGGCGCTTACCTATGTGGCAGGCGCAGTTTCGGCGGCGTTACAGCTCTTGCGTATTATATTGCTTGCGAATAACCGGAGAAATTAAATTTAGATGCGGAGGATTATCTCATGGCACAATCCACGAATACCCGAGAATTGATTCTGGATATTTTAATCCAAATCACCCGTGGCGGGGAATATAGCCATATTGCGCTCAAGAACGCACTTGACCAGTATCAATATCTGGAAAAACAGGAACGCGCGTTCATTGCAAGAGTGGTGAATGGGACTCTCGAACGCATGATTGAACTGGATTACATCATCGACCAGTTCTCCAAGGTCAAGGTAAGCAAGATGAAGCCGGTAATCCGGACAATTCTTAGGAGCGCAGTCTATCAGTTAAAATATATGGATAGTGTCCCGGCTTCCGCAGCGTGCAATGAAGCCGTGAAACTTGCCGCAAAGAGAGGCTTTGGCAGCCTTCGGGGATTTGTCAACGGAGTACTCCGTAATATCAGCAGGAATTTGTCTGATATCAGTTATCCTTCCGAGGAGGACATGCTTTATAGTTTCTCCGTGCGCTATTCTGTACCGGAATGGATACTTGGGCAATGGCTGGCCGAATATGGGAAAGAGACAGTCCGTGCCATGGCAGAAGAGTTCCTGAAAGAAAAGCCGGTGACGGTCCGCTTTCATCCAGATAGGATATCCAAGGAAGAACTGATGCGTAAGCTGAAAGAAGAGGGTGTCTCCGTGAAGGAAGATGCAGAGTTACCTTACGCGCTTCACCTTTCAGGCCTTGACTATCTGATGAAACTGGAAAGTTTTCAAAAAGGATATTTTCAGGTACAGGACGTCAGTTCCATGCAGGTCGCACAGTGGGCGGCACCGGAGGAAGGCAGCTATATTATAGATGTCTGTGCCGCTCCCGGCGGCAAGGCAATCCATCTTGCAGAGATGCTTCGGAGAACCGGGCATGTGGAAGCAAGGGATTTGACGGAATATAAGATAGGGATGATACGGGAGAATATTCTGCGAAGCGGCATGACGAACATAGAAGTGGTGCAGATGGATGCGCGCCTGAGAGACGAGGCGTCCGTAGGGAAAGCCGATATTGTGATTGCAGATCTTCCATGCTCAGGACTTGGGGTGCTGGGAAGGAAACCGGATCTAAAATATAAGATGACTCAGGATACACAGCGGGAACTGGTGAAGCTCCAGCGGGAGATTCTGTCTGTGTCGGCAGAGTATGTGAAACAGGGCGGCAAGTTGATTTACAGTACATGTACCATTCATAAAGAAGAGAATGAGGATAATGCCGCATGGTTCGCAAGACAGTTTCCAGAATTTCATCTGCAGCGTGAACGGCAGACCTTGCCAGGGCGTGATTCAGGAGACGGGTTCTACATAGCGATGTTCCTGAGAATGTGAAGAGCTTGGTGATTTGCGATATGGGTTTATGATAGCAGTATTATATACCCAAGGGCACACGGTGATGCATGCCCTGCGGGCGGGTGGACTTCGTCCAATAAGGTATAGAAAATATTATGGAATGTATGCAGGATATAGAAACGATTGAAGAGATAAATGTGAGAGAAGATATAGACGAAACAGAAAAGATAAATGAGACAGAAGATATAGGAGCGGAAGAGAAGATAGACATCTGCTCCTTGAATTATAACGAATTGGCGGAAGAGATCCACGCATTAGGTGAACAGCCCTTCCGCAGCCGTCAGATTTACGAATGGCTGCATGTAAAATTAGTCGGCAGTTTTGATGAGATGACGAATCTTTCTAAGAGTTTTCGGGAAAAACTATCAAAAACCTATGAAATTCCCCAGATGGAGCTGGCAGAACGCCAGATCTCAAAAGCAGACCCCACCGAGAAGTTTCTGTTCGGGTTAGGGGACGGCAACATGATTGAGAGCGTCCTGATGCGCCATCCCTATGGGAATTCAGTCTGTGTTTCGTCTCAGGCAGGCTGCCGGATGGGCTGCAGGTTCTGTGCATCCGCCATCGGTGGGCGAAAGCGGGATCTCGCTCCTTCTGAGATGTTAAGGCAGGTATATCAGATCCAGAAATTGACCAAAGAACGGGTATCCCATGTTGTCGTAATGGGAACGGGGGAACCTCTTGACAATTACGACAACTTTGTCCGGTTTATCCAGATGATAAGCGATGAGCGGGGCTTGCATATCAGCCAGCGGAACATCACGGCGTCCACTTGCGGGATCGTGCCCAACATGTACCGGCTGGCATTGGAAGGTTTCCAGATTACGCTGGCGTTATCCCTCCACGGCTCCACGCAGGAGAAGCGAAGGAAGCTCATGCCCGTGGCAGAGAAATACGGCCTTTCAGAAGTGCTCAAGGCATGCGACGATTATTTCCAAAAAACAGGACGGAGGGTAACGTTCGAGTATAGCCTGATTGCAGGTGTGAACGATACGGCGGAGGATGTGCGGGAACTTACGGCAATCCTGAAACCAAGGAACTGCCACTTGAACCTCATCCCCGTGAACCCGGTCACAGAAAGGAAATACAGAAGACCAGACAGGAAAAATGCCTGTGTTTTTAAAAATAAACTTGAAAAAAATGGAATTAATGTTACTATAAGAAGGGAAAGAGGCTCGGATATAGACGGAGCCTGCGGTCAGCTTAGGAGACGATACGCTGCCGCGGACGGGAGAACCAGATGAAGATATTTGCAATGACTGATGTAGGGAGAAAGCGTGAAGTCAACCAAGACTATGTATATGTGACGGATAAGCCTATCGGGCCGTTTCCGAATCTTCTTGCGGTAGCCGACGGAATGGGCGGCCACAAGGCAGGAGATTTTGCGTCAAAATATACGGTGGGCGTACTTAGGGAAGAATTGGAGAATACGCCCCTTAACAAGCCGGAAGAGATTCTGCGCAACGTTGTCAGCATTGCAAACGATAAGTTAATCGAAGTCGCATCTGCGGATATCAAGCTGGAAGGCATGGGGACGACACTGGTGGTGGCGACGGTTGTTGGCAATACTTTGTATTTTGCCAATGTGGGAGACAGCCGTCTCTATTTAATCAATGAGAAGATACGCCAGATATCCAAAGACCATTCTCTTGTGGAAGAGATGGTAAGGCTTGGAGGCATCAAGGCGGAAGAGGCAAGGAACCATCCGGACAAGAATATCATCACAAGGGCAATCGGCGTGAAGGAAGGCGTGGAGGCAGATATATACGAGTTCCGGCTCAAGAAGGGGGACATCATATTGATGTGTACGGACGGATTGAGCAATATGGTAGAGGATGAGGACATGTTTGATATCGTGCGCGGCTCCCGGGATGTGGTGGAGGCAGTGCAGATGTTGATTGAGAAGGCAAACAGCAACGGCGGGAGAGATAACATAGGGGTTGTTATAGCAGAGCCGCTTGCAGACGAGGTGAGTGTATGAGTGTGAAAGACGGGATTATCCTTGGAAAACGATATGAGGTGCTCAGTAAGGTAGGGGCGGGCGGTATGGCTGACGTATACAAGGGCAGGGACCGCATGCTGAACCGTTACGTGGCAATCAAGGTGTTAAAAAAGGAATATAAAGAAGACGAGAATTTTGTACGTAAGTTCCGCTCGGAGGCTCAGGCGGCGGCCGGTCTAATTCATCCGAATATTGTCAACGTATACGACGTCGGAGAAGACCGGGGGCTGTATTACATGGTCATGGAGCTGGTCGAGGGGATTACGCTGAAAGATTATATAGAGAGAAAGGGCAGGTTGTCCCACAAGGAAGTCATCAGCATCGCGATTCAGATGTGTACGGGTGTGGGAATCGCCCATGCGGCAGACATTATACACAGAGATATCAAGCCGCAGAACATCATCATTTCCAAAGACGGCAAGGTGAAAGTGACGGATTTTGGGATTGCCAAGGCGACTACGTCCAACACGGTCAGCTCCAATGCTATGGGTTCCGTCCACTATACGTCGCCGGAACAGGCAAGAGGCGGGTTCAGCGACCAGAGAAGCGATATTTACTCGGTGGGCATTACCCTGTACGAGATGGCGACAGGGCAGGTGCCGTTCGACGGAGAGTCCACGGTATCGGTTGCAATCAAGCATTTGCAGGAAGAGATTACCCCGCCGTCGGAGATTGTGCCGGATATTCCCTATAGTTTAGAGCGGATTATTCTGAAATGTACCCAGAAGAACAGTGAGCGGAGATACCGGAATACGGATGAGTTGGTTCAGGATTTGAAGCGTTCCCTGGTAGACCCCAATGGGGATTTTGTGGTGATACCGCCGCTTAGGGGAATGAATACTGTCATTATTACCGGTGATGAGCTGGACGATATCCGAAGTTACGACGATGACGACGAGTATGACGAGTATGGCGGCGATGGTTACGGCAGTGACAGTGATAACCGTTATGGTACAAATGGTTATGACGACGGCTATGGAGAGCATCATGATTACGACGACGGCTATGGGGACGACGATGATTATGACGGCTACGGAGACGGTAATGATTATGATGACGATGAAGACGACCGTGATTATGATGACGGTTTTGACGATGACGACTATGATTCACGCGGAAGGAGGCGCAGGGATTCCGACGATGTGAACCCGCGCATGAACAAGGTGATGAAGATTCTGACGATTGTGGTAGCGGTCATCATCGTGTTCATATTGATTTTTGTAATCGGGAAGGCTGCGGGACTGTTCAAATTCACGCCCAAACTGAAAAACGAGACGACAGAAGAGGAGCAGGTAAAGGTTCCCAATGTGGTCGGGAAGACGGAAGAAGAAGCAAAGAAAGAGCTGAACGGGATGGGGCTTGGTTTTAGGGTTGCTGAGCGGAAGGAATCCAACAAGTACGAGGAAGGAACGGTTTCGGAGCAGAAGACGGAAGCAGGTAAGAAGGTAGATAAGAATACGACGATTGTGGTAGTGGTAAGTTCCGGGCTTGTGGGTACTAAGATCGAAGTCCCGGATGTCAAAGGCCACAATGAGAGCGAAGCGCATAGTATGCTGACTCAGGCAGGCTTTAAGAAGATTTCGTCGGAATTTGTATACAGCGATACCGTAGCCGAGGGGGATGTCGTTGAGACGACCCCGGCGGCACATGCGCAGGCTACGGAAGATACGCAGATTATTATGAAGGTCAGCAAGGGCGCAGAGAAGAAGACTGTCCCCAATGTCATCGGCCAGGCAGATGCGGATGCCCAGAATGCGATTATTGCGGCAGGGCTTAACGTTGGTACGGTAACTTATGATTGGAATGACAGTGTTCCAGAAGGGCTTGTCGTATCCCAGAGTGTTGATGGAGGAAAGAAAGTAGCGGCAGGTACGTCAGTCGGTCTGGTGGTAAGCCAGGGACCGAAGCCGCCGGAAAAGGTAGCGGTTCCGCCTGTGACCAATACAACTCTGGAGAATGCAAAACAGCTTTTGAGCAGTGCAGGGCTTGCGACCGGAAATGTGGTTTACCGGGATGACAATTCAGTTCCGTCTGGAACTGTCATCAGCTGCGATCCTGGTGTTGGCAGCACCGTAGAGGAAGGTACGTCCGTGAATCTTGTGGTCAGCAGGAAACCGGCAGAGCAGACACCCCCGCCGGATACAGGCGATGATAACCAGACTGTGGAGTAGCGACGTTTATGCAAGGTAAGATTGTGAAAGGGATTGCCGGATTCTACTACGTACACGTAGTAGAATCCGGTGTTTATGAATGTAAGGCAAAAGGTATCTTCCGGAAAGAGAAGGTCAAGCCTTTAGTGGGAGACAATGTAGAGATTGAAATACTGAACGGGGAAGAAATGACCGGTAATATCATTCGGATTCTTCCGCGGGAAAATGAGCTGGTACGCCCAGCGGTGGCTAATATCGACCAGGCATTGGTAGTATTTGCCGTATTGCGCCCTGCGCCCCACTATAACCTTCTTGATCGTTTTCTTGTCATGATGGAGCGGAAAGGGATTCCGGCTGTATTGTGCTTCAACAAACAGGACATAGCCGATGAGGCGCAGATTGAGGAGCTTCGGGCGATTTACGGGGGATGCGGGTATCCTCTGTTGTTTACGAGCGCATTGGAAGGAAAAAATATAGATCTTGTGAGAGACTGCTTAAAGGGAAAGACCACGGCAATTGCAGGTCCCTCCGGCGTAGGGAAATCCACATTGATTAATATGCTGACGCCTGAGGCGAATATGGAGACAGGCTCCATCAGCCGTAAAATCGAGCGTGGGAAGCATACGACCAGGCACTCGGAACTATTCCCCATAGACGGGGATTCCTATATCATGGATACGCCGGGATTCAGTTCCCTGTATGTCAATGATTTCGAGAAGGAAGAGCTTAGGCAATATTTCCCGGAATTTGCGGAATATGAAGGAACATGCCGTTTCAATGGCTGCAGCCATGTGCATGAGCCGGGATGTATGGTAAGGAATGCGGTAGAGAATGGCAGAATCCATCCTGTCCGCTATCAGGACTATACGGAGATGTATGAAGAATTGAAGAATAAAAGGAGGTATTGAGTATGGCATGTATATTAGCCCCGTCAATCTTGGCGGCAGATTTTAAGGAGCTGGGCAGACAGATAAGGACGACGGAAGAAAATGGAGCCGCATACCTTCATTTTGACGTCATGGACGGGATGTTCGTCCCTAGTATTTCTTTTGGGATGCCGGTGCTGGCGTCCATTCAGGGAGCGGGGAGTCAGGTAATGGATGTACACTTGATGGTACAGGAACCCATCCGGCATATTGAGGATTTCAAAAAGGCAGGGGCAGACTTGATAACCGTTCATCTGGAAGCTTGTGAGGACGTAAAGGCGACGTTAGAGAAGATACGATCCTGCGGGCTTCGGGTGGGACTCTCTATCTGTCCGGAGACGGAGGGCGGGGCAGTAAGGGATTATCTGAAAGAGGTAGACATGATTCTAGTCATGAGCGTCCACCCAGGGTTTGGAGGGCAGAAGTTTATTCCAGAGTCATTGGACAAGATTCGTCTGATTCGCCGGATGGCAGATGAGCAAGGATTGTCCTTGGATATTGAAGTGGACGGAGGTATCTACCTCTCCAACGTCCGTGAAGTCCTTGAGGCGGGCGCCAATGTGATTGTTGCAGGGTCGGCGGTATTTGGAGGAGACCCAGGGAAGAACACGAAAGATTTTATGGAGATTTTGAGAGAATATGAGTAAAAGAAGTATCATTATCAGCGGAGGGGAACTAGATGAGGCATTGACGCTGTCTGTCTTGAACCAACAGGAAGAACGGTGCGTAATCGCGGTAGATAAGGGTGTGGAATTCCTGTATTATCACCAGATTATGCCGGATTATATTGTGGGAGATTTTGACAGCGCCAAGGAGGAAATCCGGGATTATTATAAGAATAAAACAAATGTTCCTGTTCGGGAGTACAATCCGGTAAAGGATGCTTCCGATACGGAGATAGCAATCCGTCTGGCCATGACCCTTGGCAGTAAGGAACTGGTGATTCTCGGTGCAACTGGCGGCAGAATCGACCATCTCTGGGCAAATGTGCAGAGCCTCATGATTCCGTTTAAGGCAGGGATTGATGCAAAGATTCTTGACAGCCAGAATTTGATTACTATCATCGGAGACGGCGAGACCCATATCCGAAGGGATGAGGCTTTCGGCGATTATTTCTCCGTATTCCCGCTGGGGGAGGACGTCTTTGGCTTCAATATTAGCGGTGCGAAGTATCCGTTAAGGAACCATACGCTGACGCCCTATAACAGTCTTTGTGTGAGCAACCAGATTGCAGAAGGCGAGGAGGAGGCTGTGATCCGTTTCCCGTCGGGATGGGTAATCCTGATGGAGACGCGGGATAAGGATGGAGAAGAAAAATAGATACGTATAAAGAAATGGAATCACCCTATGTCCGACGGCGGATATGGGGTGATAGTTATGGTACAATTAACCATTATATAAAATAAATTGTTTGTAATAGTTATATGCGTCCCCAAATGCTGTAGCAGCAGAAATAGACCAACCAAAACCATAATTTGAAGAGGAATCTATGGCATTGTTTTTTATAATACACCCAAAATAGAGGGGTTTATTGTTAATGAATTCCGGTTCTGGAGTTATTTGTAATATATAATCTGACAAAAAGAATCACCTCAATCTATAGTATGTATAAAAGGTGAAGAAATATGCAAGGAGAGAGAAAATGCTACCTGAAAAGTATAAAAAAGATTTGGACAAGCTAATAAATATTGCCCAAAACTACAGGGAAGGGACAATAAGTAATTCACTGCTTATTGATGTTTTGTCTTCTCAGCAAAATTTTAAGGAAAATATTGAATTATGCAGGAAGTATTTAGAAGAGAACAATATATCAGTGGTTGAAGAAGAAGAAGTGGAAGAGATGACAGATGAAATCAACTACACGGAATTGATTAAGCCATATGATACGACTCAGATCAATATTTCGCCCAAACCGTTATCGTTGGATATGATTATTTCGAGATTAGAAAACGAAGAAATTGATTTGATGCCTGATTTTCAAAGAAAGGCCGGATTAGAGTCCGGAAAAAAAGAGCCAGCTGATTGAGTCTCTGCTGTTAAGGATACCGTTGCCAGCATTTTATTTTGATGGGAGTAATAACAGCAAATGGGTGGTCATTGATGGCTTGCAGCGATTGACAGCATTGAAAGAATTTTTTGTAGATGATGAGTCCAAACTCAGATTGCAGGGCTTAGAGTTTTTAAAGGAGTTAGAGGGTGCCACCATTGATGATATGCCGCGGGCTTATGTGCGGAGAATGAAGGAAACGCAGGTCATTACTTATATCATAAATCCTGGCGCGCCTATCAATTTGAAATACAATATTTTTAAACGCATTAATACAGGAGGATTAGAGCTGGAGCCGCAAGAAATCCGGCATGCATTGTATCAGGGATTTCCGGCAAGGTATTTAAAAGAACTGGCAAATCTAGAAGAGTTTAAACAGGCAACAGGATATTCTGTAAAAACAGATCGTATGTTGGACAGGGAGTTTGTCCTTCGCTTTCTGACCTTTTATGGTTTGGGTGTCTTGGAATATAAGGGGTCTATAGATTTGTTCCTGAATGCAGGGATGGAGATGTTGAATCGTAAGGGATTTGAAAAGACGGACGCGGGACGTATAAAGATACGGTTTGTCATGGTTTTGAATGTAAGTAAGGAAATTTTTGGGAAATTTGCTTTCAGACGTATGCCTGATTTATGCAAGAGAAGACCGATCAGCAAAGCTTTGTTCGAGACATGGACTTGCATTCTGGCGGAATGTACTGAGGAAGAATTGGATTCTTTGGTGGAGCGAAAAAAGAATCTAATACGCAAGATAAAGATATGCTTCGGCGTTTTAGCATCAGTTTTGTTTCCGAACTTTATTGGAATATGTTTGAAATACCATGTCAATATTATTCCTTAAAGGAAGATCATACTTTTTCTGTTAGTGTATATAACTTGTCTAATGAGAAACAACTCCAGGAGTATTCCGGTCAAATTTCCCAAATAAGGAAAAGAGATTTTTCAGGCATAAATACACCTCAACAGTTATTGGAACGTTTGGACGTCCTTTTTCCATCACTTATATTTCATCAGGTTGCACTTAATCAATTAGAGGGGCAGGTTCAGGTATGTCATGTAGGAACATTGTGCAATAAACTAATGAGTTTGGAAAGATATTTTTCAAAATGGGATGGAGAAAGATTTGAAGAGGAGGCGTTTCCTTCCAAAAGTGTTTCAACGCAATCAAAACAGACTTTAGAAAGATTTAGAAAGGGACATAACATTCCGGGAAGAATCTACTTTCATCCGGCGAATAAATTAAAAAAAGCATATATTTGCAGTTTAACAACTAAATTGCCAACAGTATCTGAGCCTAAAAAGCGTATTTAGAGGAAGGGAATCAATTTACTTTTACATATTGATATGTTATACTGACATAGGTATTAAGGCACTTTTTTTAGAAGGAGCTTTTACAATGTGAATAGGATTAGAACATAATTAAATTTGAAAGGCAAAAAATATAAATTAACAAAAATCATAGGAGATTAGGATAATATGAAATTAGGGATTGTTGGATTGCCCAATGTAGGAAAGAGTACGCTGTTCAATTCATTGACGAAGGCGGGAGCGGAGTCGGCGAATTACCCGTTCTGCACCATCGACCCCAACGTAGGGGTCGTCACCGTACCGGACGAGAGGCTGAACGTGTTAGGCGAGATGTACCACACGAAGAAAATCATACCGGCTGCCATTGAATTTGTGGATATTGCAGGACTGGTGAAGGGAGCTTCTAAGGGCGAGGGCCTTGGCAACCAGTTTTTGGCAAATATCCGGGAAGTGGACGCCATCGTCCATGTAGTCCGGTGTTTCGAGGACAGCAACATTGTCCATGTGGATGGGAGCATCAACCCGCTGCGGGATATTGAGACGATTAATCTGGAACTGATTTTTTCCGATTTGGAGATATTGGAGCGCAGGATTTCCAAGACGGCAAAGGTGGCGCGCAACGACAAGGCGGCGGCAAAGGAGCTGGCGTTGTTGGAGAAGATTAAGGCTCATCTGGAAGAAGGAAAACTTGCAAAAACATTTACAGGCGCAGAAGATGAGGAAGAGGAGTCTTGGCTCTTGGGATATAACCTGCTTACTTACAAACCTGTCATCTATGCCGCGAATGTGGCGGAGGACGACCTTGCCGACGACGGCGGGACCAATGAGGGCGTACAGGCTGTGCGGGATTATGCCAAAGAGGAGCTAAGCGAAGTGTTCGTCGTGTGTGCCCAGATTGAGCAGGAGATTGCGGAGCTTGAGGACGATGAGAAGAAGATGTTCTTAGAAGACCTTGGATTATCCGAGTCAGGGCTTGAGAAGCTGATTAAGGCAAGCTATCGGCTTTTAGGGCTGATCAGTTACCTGACGGCGGGAGAGCCTGAGGTGCGCGCATGGACGATTACGGAAGGGACGAAGGCCCCTCAGGCGGCAGGGAAGATTCACTCTGATTTTGAGAGAGGATTCATCCGGGCAGAGGTGGTATCCTATGACGATTTGATGGAATGTAAAAGCCACAGTGCGGCGAAGGAGAAGGGACTTATCAGGCTGGAAGGCAAGGACTATGTTGTGAAGGACGGGGACATTATGCTGTTCCGGTTCAACGTATAGGAAGGAAGTAATGGCATCATGCATAGAACCATAGATTTTCCAAATATCGGAATTCATCTGAAATCGGTAGGCGACCACATCACGGTATTTGGGTTTGAGATTGCTTATTATGGTATTATCATTGGGATTGGAATCCTGACCGGGATTCTGATTGCGGCATTAGAGGCAAGACGTACGAAACAGAACCCGGAGGATTATTATGATTTGGCAATCTACGCTGTGATATTTGCGATAATCGGGGCAAGGATTTATTATGTGATTTTCTCGTGGGACATGTATAAAGATAATCTCTTGAGTATCTTCAATATTCGGGAAGGCGGGCTTGCCATTTACGGAGGAGTTATTGCCGCGGTTATCACGGTTTTTGTGTTCGCCCATGTGAAGCATCTGTCTGCGCCTCTTTTACTGGATACGGCAGGGCTTGGCCTGGTGGCAGGGCAGATGATTGGGCGATGGGGCAATTTCTTTAACAGGGAGGCCTTCGGGGAATATACGGACTGGCTTCTTGCCATGCGCCTGCCGGTGGACGCGGTGCGGGGGTCGGATATCACGGAGCTTATGCGGGAGCATATGGAGACGAAGGAAGGGGTTTCCTATATTCAGGTACATCCTACGTTTCTCTATGAGTCCCTGTGGTGCCTGCTGATTCTGATTTTATTGCTTTTGTACCGTAAGCATAAGAAGTTCAACGGAGAGATATTTCTGATGTATCTGGCGGGGTACGGCTTCGGGCGTTTCTGGATTGAGAGGCTTAGGACAGACCAATTGCTGCTTCCGGGCATCGGGTTTCCGGTATCCCAGCTTTTGGCAGGATTCCTGGTAGTGGCGTCGGCTGCGGTGATTGCATATAACTGGCGGAAAGAAAGATATTTTGATTCATAGACGGAAAGAGTCATTTTGGGGAAAAGAATGGAATATTATAAAGATGGTAAGATTACAATCCGCGATTTGGAAGAGGCGGATGCAGAGTTGATTGCAGACGGGGAGCGAAAGCAGGGATGGGACGCGTCGGCAGACAAGTATCACACCCGTTTGAAAGACGCGGCCCAAGGCAGGGCGGTGGCGCTGGCAGCCGAGTATGAGGGCTGTGTTGCAGGATACATCAATGTCTATTTAGAATGTACCGGAGGAGCGTATCAGGGAAAGGGATTACCGGAGATAGTGGATTTCGGAGTCCTCCAAAAGTACAGGAGGCATGGGATTGGGACTAAGCTCATGGACACGGCGGAAAAGATTGCTGCAAGATATGGAGATACCGTCTGTCTGGGGGTAGGGCTTCATCAGGGATATGGGAGTGCCCAGAGGATGTATGTAAAACGGGGCTATGTTCCGGACGGTTCCGGGGCGTGGTATCAGGATAAAATCTGCGAACCTTACGGCGAATGCCGGAACGATGATGATTTGGTGTTATATTTTTCTAAAGAACTATAAGGTCTGCCAAGGGCATGAAATTTCTGTGAATATTGCGGGAATCATGCTCTTGGCAGACTTATTTTACGTATTTTTCTATAAAGCGAGTTTATATAGAGCAAGCTGGTTCAGGCTTACGCCTTCTTTCTCCGCTTCTATTGCTAATCGCTGATGCAATGATTTAGGCAATCTTACAACAAATTTGCCACTATAATTGTCCGTCGTTTCAGGTATTGGAATGGGGAGATGATTTGATAGTTTCACTTCCAAATATCCAGACATGGCTTCATTTAGATTTTGATACAACTCTTCCAATGTCTCGCCGGTACTCTGGCAGCCGTCCAATTCCAGAATTCTTCCATAGAAATAATCTCCGCTCTCATCATGCATCTCTTGTACTAACCTTGTATAGGGTAATTTCATATAATCATTTATTTTCATGCCAGGCACTCCTTTTCATCTTCTATTATATTCAGTTCAGGAAAATTATTCATGAATCCTGTTAAGAATATCTATTATGTATGCTTTCTTTAGCGGGCATTCTTGCTTTATTGTGACGCAATAGTATCACATATGATACTATTGCGTCAAGTACCAATTCGAGTAAATAAAAAAGAATAAAATTTTATAAATTACAGATAACTAAAGTACCCTCAGCGTATCCTTTTCATTTACGCTGAGGGTACTTTCACATATGGAAAGAAGTAACCTGTAATTGTGCAACATGACCAAAAATTTATCTCAAAAACACGCCCCAAACTGGTGTGTTTTGAAAATGATGAAAGAAGTTTCATAACATCACAAATCTATTGAAAATAAATTCATAAATGCGTATACTGTGTGGCAGAAACCAGGAAACAAACAGGAGCACAGACATTCTACGGGAAAGGAGCAAGCGTATGAAAGAATGTGTAGAACAACTAAAGGGCGGGCTGGTGGTATCCTGCCAGGCATTGCCGGATGAGCCGCTCCATTCGTCTTTTATCATGGGACGGATGGCATTGGCGGCAGAACAAGGTGGGGCGAAAGGTATCCGGGCGAACACGAAGGAAGACATCCGTGAGATACAGTCCCAGACAGCCCTGCCGATTATCGGAATCGTAAAGCGGGACTACGATGACAGCGGCGTCTACATCACCCCCACAATGAAAGAGGTCGATGAACTGATGGAAGTCAAGCCGGAAATCATCGCCATGGATGCTACCGGAGGATTAAGGCCGGGTAATCTGCCGCTGGATACATTTTTCGCACAGGTGAAAGAAAAGTATCCAGAGCAGCTCTGGATGGCAGACTGTTCAACCGTCGAGGAGGCCCTTCATGCAGACGAATTAGGGTTTGATTTTATCGGGACGACTATGGTCGGATACACAGACCAGAGCAGGGGAGACAGGATTGAGGCAAATGATTTCGAGATTATCCGGAAGATACTTGGACAGGCCAAACACCGGGTCATCGCAGAGGGCAACATCGATACGCCCGCGAAAGCAAAACGGGTCATTGAGCTTGGCTCCTTCTGTGTGGTGGTAGGCTCAATCATTACAAGGCCCCAGCTCATCACGAAAGCATTTGCAGACAGCCTTGCAAAATAAGGCAGACATCAGGATTCATGACATAAAATAACAAAAAGCGTATACCAATAAGAATAAAAAGGAGAAGAAACAATGAGAGATTTAAACAAGTACAAAGGAGTAATCCCGGCATTTTACGCATGTTATGACAAGGAAGGAAACGTAAGCCCCGAAGGAGTCCAGGCATTGACTCAGTATTTTGTAGAAAAGGGCGTGAAAGGACTCTATGTGAATGGTTCCTCCGGAGAATGCATCTATCAGAGTGTGGAAGACCGGAAGATGATACTGGAAAATGTCATGAAAGCAGCAAAAGGTAAGCTGACAATTATCGCCCATGTGGCTTGCAACAATACCAAGGACAGCATGGAACTTGCCAGACATGCCCAGAGTCAGGGAGTAGATGCAATCGCTGCAATCCCGCCAATCTATTTCCGTCTGCCGGAGCATGCCATTGCAAAATACTGGAATGATATAAGTTCTGCTGCGCCAGATACCGATTTCGTCATCTACAACATTCCCCAGCTTGCGGGCGTTGCGCTCACTATGGGTCTGTTTGAGGAAATGCGTAAGAACCCCAAGGTCATCGGTGTAAAGAACTCCTCCATGCCAGTACAGGATATCCAGATGTTCAAACAGGCGGCGGGCGAGGACTACATCATTTTCAACGGCCCGGACGAGCAGTTCATCAGCGGACTTGCAATCGGGGCAGAAGGCGGCATCGGCGGAACCTACGGGGCGATGCCGGAACTGTTCCTGAAATTGGAAGAGTATGTGAAGTCAAATGAGATGGCAAAAGCAAGAGAACTCCAGTATACGGTCAATGAGATTATCTACAAGCTGTGTTCCGCAAAGGGAAATATGTACGGAGTCATCAAGGAAGTCTTAAAGCTGAATGAAGGCCTTGAGCTTGGCGGGGTGAGAGCGCCGCTGCCGTCCCTGGCAGACAGCGACATGGCGGTAGTGGAAGAAGCCGCACGGATGATCCGCAGTGCCAAGGAAAGCTATATTGCTTAATTCGCAGCGCCAAGGAGAAACTATATCGCTTGAACGACTAAGTGTGCTGACTGCATTATATCCTGCAAAGTTTCGCTAGATATAATGCAGAAAGCACACTGGGGATTGAGAATATACGTACTCCCCGAGTCCGGGATTTGGGGAATACAAATGAGGAGGATAGAAAATGCAAGGATTTACAGTTATTGATTTAATTATATTAATCGTTTATCTGGCAGCGGTATTATTTGCCGGACTCCATTTCGCAAAAAAAGATATGAAGGGAAAAGAATATTTCAAAGGCGACGGAACCGTGCCGTGGTGGGTGACTTCCGTATCCATCTTTGCGACCCTGTTAAGCCCTATTTCCTTTCTGTCCCTTGCGGGCAACTCCTATGCCGGGACTTGGATTATGTGGTTTGCACAGTTGGGCATGCTGCTTGCCATCCCGCTGACTATCAAGTTTTTCCTGCCGATCTACAGCAAACTGGATATTGATACGGCGTACCATTATCTGGAGCTGAGGTTCGGGAGCAAAGGGCTTAGGGTGTTGGGGGCCGTGATGTTCATCATTTATCAGGTAGGGCGTATGTCCATTATCATGTACCTTCCTTGTATGGTATTGGGAAGCCTGACCGGAATTAACGTGAACGTATTGATTATCATCATGGGTGTGATTGCAATCATTTATTCATACACAGGTGGATTGAAATCCGTACTCTGGACAGACTTTATCCAAGGCTCAGTGCTCCTGATTGGCGTCACCTTCTCACTGGTGTTCCTGCTGGCACATATTGACGGAGGAATCGGTGCGGTATTTTCCACATTGACCACAGAGCACAAATTCCTTGCCGCAGACCAGCCAATCTTTAATATTAACATTTTCAAAGACAGCGTATTCATCTTGATTGTGGGCGCAGGTTTCAACACCATGGGCTCCTATGTGTCAAGCCAGGATATTGTGCAGCGTTTTACGACGACGACGGATACCAAGAAGTTAAATAAAATGATGCTGACCAACGGTGCGCTTTCTATCTTTATTGCGACTGTGTTCTACCTGATTGGAACCGGGTTGTATGTGTTCTATCAGCAGAATGCATTGCCTCCGGCAGCGGCGCAGGATCAGATTTTTGCATCCTACATTGCCTTTGAGCTTCCGGTGGGCATTACGGGACTGCTTCTGGCGGCTATCTATGCGGCGTCCCAGTCTACGCTTTCCACAGGGCTTAACTCCGTTGCGGCAAGCTGGACGCTGGATATACAGGCACGTCTGACGAAGAAAGAGCTGAGCTTCGAGAAACAGACGAAGATTGGACAGTACGTGTCTTTGATCGTAGGAATTTTTTCTATCGTGGTAGCGATGGTCCTGGCGAACGGAGGCGTTAAGTCTGCATACGAGTGGTTCAACGGATTTATGGGACTGGTTCTTGGCATCCTGATCGGAACCTTTATCCTTGGGGCGTTTACAAAGGTGGCAAATACCTTCGGGGCAACGCTGGCATTTATCGCGGCATCCCTTGTCATGGTGGGAATCAAGTATTTTGTTCCGGCCGAGGCCGTTTCCATCTGGTCTTACTCGCTGATATCCATTGCAGTATCCTTGGCGGTGGGGATTCCGGCAAGTATCATTTACCGGAAGGCCAAGGGCGATACTTCCGTACCTGCGCCTAATACGACGATTTACAAAAATTAGTGTTGAGAAGGAGAAAAGAGTATGATATTCGGCAATATTTTGAACCTCAAGGAATATTTCTTTCTGGAAGACGGAGTATTCGAGTGCTTCCGGTATGCAAAGGAGCATAATTTGGACGAATACGAGAAGGGAAGCCATGAAATAGACGGAAAACGGCTGTTCGTCAATATCGTGGAATACGAGACGGTGACAGCCAAGGAACGTTTCTGGGAAGCACACAAGGAATATCTGGATATCCATCTGATGCTTGAGGGCGAAGAGCAGATTGATATGAATTTCCTCCCGAATATGGACGTAAAGGACTATGTGCCGGAGGATGATTTCCTGCCGATGGAGGGCGGGAAGAACGGTTCCGTCATACTGCGGAAAGGGGATTTCCTGATTTGTTATCCAAGCGACGCCCACCGTACGGCGGTTGCTGTGGAAGAATCGGAGAAAATCAAGAAAGCGATTTTCAAAGTGCGTATTTAATGAATGAAATCTGACCGGATGTGTGTTACTGTTCACACCTACGGCGTTCACAGTAACGGATGTGTACATCCGGTCAGCGTATGACGTTTGTATGGATTGCGGAAATGATGGGAATATATTATAATAAAGAGGTACAGATATGAAGAGATATGTAAGCATAGATATAGGCGGGACGGCGATAAAATACGGGGTCTTGAACGGAGACGGGGAACTGGTATGTCGAAGTGAAATGCGCACAGAGAGCTATAAGGGCGGCATGTCCATTCTGGCGAAAGCAGTCGGGATCGTGGAACGGTATTGCGAGACCGGGGCTGTGGACGGCATCTGTATTTCAACGGCGGGAATGGTGGATACCGAGAAGGGAGAGATTTTTTATGCCGCTCCATTGATTCCTGAGTATGCCGGAACCCGGTTCAAAGAAACCATGGAGAGCCGGTTCGGGATTCCCTGTGAGGTGGAGAATGACGTCAACTGCGCGGGACTTGCGGAGTCTGTGTCCGGCGCGTCCAAGGGCAGTTCTTCTTCCCTCATGCTGACAATCGGGACAGGCATCGGCGGATGCGCCATTATAGACGGGAAAGTGTTCCATGGCTTCAGCAACAGCGCGTGCGAGGTGGGTTACATGCATATGGCAGGCAGCGATTTCCAGACGCTGGGGGCGGCTAGTATCCTTTCAAGGAAGGTGGCGGAATGGAAGAACGAGCCGTCGGAGAGGTGGAACGGCTACCGTATCTTTCAGGATGCCCAGAAAGGCGACGCGCTCTGTATCCGGGCAATCGACGAGATGACGGATGTGCTGGGCCAGGGGATTGCCAATATCTGCTATGTGCTGAACCCTGAGGTAGTCGTGCTGGGCGGAGGTATTATGGCGCAGGAGGAGTACCTGAAAGGCAGGGTAGAAAAGGCTGTTGAGAAATATCTGGTGGCAAGTATCGCTTCCCGTACAAGGATTGCATTTGCAAAGCACAGGAACGATGCGGGCATGCTTGGGGCGTTCTATCATTTCATGCAGCGGCAGGAACAGGACAATTAGAAGAAAAGAATAAGGATGAAGTCACAGATGGAGTATTATGTTAAATCCGTAGTACCGATGATTGAGTCGAATTATGATAATTTTACACTGGTGGAGAAGACGATTGCAGATTTCTTTATACGGAACCGCAAGCGGATGGATTTTTCCGCAAAATCCATTTCCGAACTTTTGTATGTGTCAGAAGCCTCGCTGTCCCGTTTCGCCAAGAAATGCGGGTATCGGGGATACCGTGAGTTCGTCTACCAGTATGAGGAGACTTTCGTGGAGAAGCAGGAATCTATGACGGGCAATACGAGAATGGTCTTGAACGCATATCAGGAGCTTCTGAACAAGACTTATAATCTGGTGGACGAGACGCAGATTGCGCGAATCGGCAGATATTTGAACCAGTCGAACCGGGTTTTCGTGTGCGGCATCGGCAGTTCCGGGCTTACGGCGGAAGAAATGGAATCCCGGTTCATGAGAATCGGCGTTGATATTGATTCCATTAAGGATGCAGATCTGATGCGCATGCGGGCCGTGTTTCAGGACAGGGACAGCCTGGTATTCGGTATCAGTATCAGCGGCGAGAAGGAGGATGTTTTGTATCTGCTCAAAGAGGCTCACAGAAGAGGCGCGAAGACCATACTTTTGACGGCTAAGAACAAAGGGATTTTTGAGGAATTCTGCGATGAAATCGTACTGCTTCCTTCCCTTAGGCACTTGAACCATGGAAATGTTATTTCTCCCCAGTTCCCGATTCTGGTAATGCTTGATATTATTTATTCTTATTATGTAGAACAGGATAAGTTTGCAAAAGAAATCCTGCATGACAATACGCTGCGGGCGTTGGAGGAAGGGAGCGGAAGACGCAGGCAGGTGTTGGAATAGGAAACGTCGTATGGAGGTAAGATTATGATTATTAAGAATGTGAAGGTCTACACAGAAGAGAAGGAATTTGTAGATGGAGAGATTGTCATCCAGGAGGGAAAGATTGAGGCGGCGGGGCCGGCTTGCCTTGGAGCGGATAGAGCGGCTTCGGAGGAGACGGTTATTGACGGAGAAGGGTGTTACGCCATTCCCGGCCTGATTGATCTGCATTTTCATGGATGCAAAGGCTATGATTTCTGTGACGGGACGAAAGAAGCCATTGAAAAGATTGCAGAATACGAGGCGTCTGTGGGCGTGACTGCCATTTCCCCGGCGACGATGACCCTTCCGGTCAATGAATTGGAGGATATTCTGTCGGTTGCGGCGCAGTACAAGGCAGAAGTAAACAGCAAGGCAACAGGGCAAAATAGCGGGGCTGACTTGGTCGGCGTGAATATGGAAGGCCCGTTCATCAGCGAGGAGAAAAAGGGGGCGCAGGATGAGCGGAATATTATTTCCTGTGATGCGGACGTCTGCCAGCGTTTTCTGGATGCCTCAGAAGGGCTTGTGAAGTTCGTAGGGATTGCGCCGGAGCGAAATAGGGATGCGGCGGAGTTCATACGGAAGATGAAGGACAAGGTGCATATTTCCCTTGCCCATACCAATGCGGATTATGATACGGCAATGGCGGCGTTCGAGGCGGGGGCTGACCATGCGGTGCATCTGTACAATGCCATGCCGGCATTTACCCACAGAAAACCAGGAGTTGTGGGGGCAGTTTCAGACAGCGCCCATGTGAATGCGGAGATGATCTGCGACGGAGTCCATATCCATCCTTCTGTAGTGCGTGCCGCATTTAAAATGCTGGGTGCAGAACGGATTGTGCTGATCAGCGACAGCATGCGTGCCACAGGGATGCCGGATGGACAGTATACCCTTGGGGGACTGGATGTGAATGTTGCAGACGGACGGGCGACCCTTGTATCTAACGGCGCGCTGGCCGGCTCGGCTACGAACCTGATGGAATGTATGAAGACGGTGGTTCAAAAGATGGGGATTTCTCTTGAGACGGCAGTGGCATGCGCGACCGCAAATCCGGCGAAATGTCTGGGAATCCACGAGGAATATGGTTCTCTTGCGCCGGGGAAGAAGGGGAATGTTGTGCTCTTGGATGAGGAATTGAATCTGAAAGCCGTGGTGAAAGACGGTGTGAAGATTCAGTAGGGGATGCGATGCCTGCCCCTTTTTGGGGCGGCGGACTTTGTACTCTTGCCGGACAGAGTCCGTATGCATTTTAAGAAAGTAGTTTGGAGGATGATAATATGGCAAGAAACGTAGGGGCATGTCTGGTGTGCGGCAAACCGATCGTATATTATGAGAAGGCGAAGAAGATGGAATGCGTCATGTGCCATGAGGAATTTGAAAGCCATGCAAGCTGTGAGGACGGGCATTATGTGTGCGACAATTGCCATGCCAGACGGGGGATAGAGGTCATTATGGAAGGGTGCCGGACCAGCACAGAGAAAAATCCCCTTGCCATTATGCAGGAGTTGATGGAGAATCCATACATATATATGCATGGACCGGAGCACCATGTCATGGTGGGCGCGGCGCTGCTTACGGCGTATAAGAACTGCGGCGGATACGAGGAGCGCGGCGGCAGGGAGGCGTTTGAGGAAGCCTTGGAGGAGATGCGGGCCAGGGGAAGCGAATATCCGGGAGGTGCATGCGGGCTGTGGGGATGCTGCGGCGCTGCGGTCAGTACCGGGATATTTATGAGCATCATTACAAAGGCAACGCCGCTTACGGGCAATTCCTGGCGTCTCTCCAACGAGATGACTTCCCGCGCCTTAGGCGCAGTGGCCAGGCTTGGCGGTCCCAGGTGCTGCAAACGGGATTCCTTTACGGCGGCGAAAGAGGCAGTGGAATTCGTGAAAGAGAATCTGGGGATCGTGATGGAGCTGCCGGAGAAGATCTCGTGCGGATTTTCATCGGAGAATCAGCAGTGCCTGAAGAAGCATTGTCCGTACCATCTTTAGAGATCTTTGGAGATTCGGAATTTCCTCTTGACAAAGGGACACAAATACGATAGGATTCTATTCAAGCAGGCGGATGATCGCCGGCTTGCCGCCAGATTAGAGACGGCGTGGATCAGGGACAGAACAAAGGCTTGGAAAAGAAGAAGTAATGATCACATACACCCATACAGAGAGCTGCCGGCGGGTGAGAGGCGCATGAAAGAATGGATCATGAATACATCTTGGAGCTGCACACCGAAAGAATATAGTTCGAGTAGGCTGTGACGGAAGGCACACGTTACCGTGCATGAGTTGTGAATACGCAACTTACAGAGGCGAGGCATGTGAGTGCCTTGTGAATCAAGGTGGTACCGCGGAGATCATATCCGCCCTTATCTTAATGATAGGGGCGGTTTTTTATTCCCGTGAGCAGCGAGCCAAGCGGGCATGCTTGCATGCACATTTGGCGGCTGCATGGCAATGATCGATCGTACTTTCGCAGTCTCTTTCGCAGAGAGATTTCGAAAGTATACACTATGAACAGGAGGAAGAGAACACGATGGGAATCTATGAAGAACTTCGGGCGAGAGGACTGATCGCCCAGGTAACAGATGAAGAAGAGATCAGAGAACTGATCAATAACGGGAAGGCAACTTTCTATATCGGATTTGACCCGACTGCAGACAGTCTCCATGTGGGGCACTTTATGGCATTATGCCTGATGAAGCGTCTGCAGGAGGCGGGCAACAAACCGATCGCTCTGATCGGAGGCGGCACGGCGATGGTAGGAGACCCGTCAGGGAGAACCGATATGCGCCAGATGATGACAGAGGAAACGATCCAACACAATTGTGACTGCTTTAAGAAGCAGATGAGCCGTTTTATCGACTTCTCGGAAGGGAAGGCGTTGATGGTCAATAATGCCGACTGGCTGAACGGCCTGAATTACATCGAAGTATTGCGCGAAGTGGGGGCGCACTTCAGTGTGAACCGTATGCTTGCCGCGGAATGCTACAAGCAGCGGATGGAGAGGGGCTTAAGCTTCCTGGAGTTCAATTACATGATCATGCAGAGCTATGATTTCTACGCATTATTCCAGAAATACGGATGTAATCTGCAGTTCGGCGGCGACGACCAGTGGAGTAATATGCTTGGCGGGACCGAATTGATCCGCAGGAAGCTTGGAAAGAATGCCAGCGCCATGACGATCACGCTGCTTCTGAATTCAGAGGGTAAGAAGATGGGCAAGACCCAGAAAGGCGCCGTATGGCTTGACCCGGAGAAGACGACCCCGTTCGAGTTCTACCAGTACTGGAGAAATGTGGCGGATGCGGACGTTCTTAAGTGTATCCGTATGCTGACCTTCCTTCCGCTTGAAGAGATCGACAGAATGGATTCATGGGAAGGCGCGCAGCTTAACCAGGCGAAAGAAATCCTCGCATTCGAGCTGACCAAGATGGTCCATGGAGAGGAAGAGGCGAAGAGATCCATGGATGCTGCGAAGGCGCTGTTCAGCCAAGGAGCGGCGGCGGATATGCCTGCGGCAGAGCTTAAGGCAGAAGATCTGACAGATGGGAAGATCGATATCCTTACAATGTTGGTAAGTTCTGGACTTGTCTCCAGCAAATCCGACGCGCGGCGTGCGGTGACCCAGGGCGGCGTAGCCGTTGACGGCGAGAAGGTTACCGATATCTATGCGG
>OFGE01000592.1_pt1 | contig 38859 bp, 29 predicted proteins | sample 1521681 | NCBI WGS metagenome assembly OFGE01 (sample SAMEA3504093, study PRJEB24116) | mouse gut metagenome | biome: mouse gut; feature: mouse-associated habitat; material: faeces | place: Denmark | collected 2011
CACCTTTCCGACCTGTCCTTTAATGTAGTTCACTCCGTACTGCTCTACCGCTCTTCTGTAGAACTCGTCGAAGTTCTTACCAGGCGTACGTACGTCGATATAGAATACGGTCACGTTCACATCCGGGTATTTGTCACGGATCAGCATGGCGTGCTTCGCCGTATACATACAACAGATCTTGGAACAGTACGGCTTGCCTCTGTCGTCGGAACAGCGGCTTCCCACACACTGGATAAATACGATCTCCTTCGGAGCCTTTCCGTCGGAGAGACGCTCCAGGTGTCCGTGGGTCGGTCCTGCGGCGTTCATTACACGCTCCAACTCTAAGGACGTGATGACATCCTTGCTCTGGCTGTACGCGTATTCGTCATATTTGTCCAGGTTGATGGTGTCAAACCCTGTTGCAACCACGATCGCACCGTACTTCTCTGAGATGATCTCATCCTTCTGCTCGTAGTCGACGGCGCCTGCCTGGCAGACCTTGGAACAGATTCCGCATTTCCCGGTCTTGAACTTGATACACGCCTCACGATCGATCACCGGCACATTCGGGATCGCCTGTGCGAACGGGGTGTAGATGGCGCTTCTGGTGTTCAGGCCTCTGTTAAACTCGCTCGGAGCCTTCTTGGACGGACATTTCTCCTGGCAGACTCCGCAGCCGGTACACTTGTTCATATCCACGCTTCTTGCTTTCTTGCGGATATCCACGGTGAAGTCTCCTACGAACCCGCTTACCTTCTCTACTTCGCTGTATGTATAGATGGTGATCTTCTCATGGGCTGACGCTTCCACCATCTTCGGCGTCAGGATACACGCGGAACAGTCAAGCGTCGGGAACGTCTTGTCAAGCTGCGACATCCTTCCTCCGATACTCGGCGTCTTCTCCACGATATCAACCTCATAGCCTGCGTCCGCGATATCAAGGGCTGTCTGGATACCTGCGATTCCGCCTCCGATCACCAGCGCCCTCTTGGTCACACGGCTCTCTCCCGCCTGAAGCGGAGCGTTTAAGTTCACCTTCGCAACCGCCGCCCTCATGAGGATCACTGCTTTCTTGGTCGCCTCTTCCATATCCTTATGGATCCAGGAACAATGCTCGCGGATGTTGGCGATCTCTACCATATATGGATTCAGTCCCGCACGCTCCGCCGCCTTTCTGAATGTAGCCTCATGCATACGCGGGGAACAGGAACATACTACGATTCCTGACAAATGCTTCTCGGCAATCGCCGCCGCAATCTTCGCCTGTCCGGCTTCGGAACACATATACTGATAATCCTCGGCATGGACAACCCCCGGCTCCATGAGCGCCATCTCTGCTACTTTATTTACGTCTACCGTAGCGGCAATATTGCTTCCGCAATGGCAGACAAATACTCCTATCCGCTGCACTTTTTTCTCACCTCCTGTACCTTCTGTATGCACTTACTAATAACTGCTGCGGAAGCTCCGGGTCTAAAAGCTCCGGAATCTCGTCTGCCAGCAGATAATTCTGGCCTTTTTGACGCACGACGACCTGTCTTGCGGCGTCAATCAACTTCCCTGGTTTTACGTCGCGGGGACATCTCTCCACACACGCGAAGCAGGAAAGACATTTCCACAGGGACTTAGAATTTACCAGGCTTTCAATATCTTCATTGATTACGTAGGACACAAACTGATGGGGCTTGATATCCATCTCGTTGTAGGACGGGCAGGTGGCGGAACATTTGCCGCACTTCATACATTTCAGCGGATTCACGCCGCTGATTTCCTTAATCAGCTCCGCCTGTTTCTTTTCAGAACTCATGATTTTGGCACCTCCTCTTTCACTCCCAGAGCCTCGGCAAGCAGTTCGGTAAAGTAGACCACCGGAAGTTTTTTGCCTGTACTCTTATTCAGGTTATACAGGCAGAGCGGACATGCCGTAGTCAACATCTGCGCCCCAAAGCCTTCTGCGCTGTCCATGATCTTTTCACACATATTTTTGGACATTTCTTTCTCTTTCAGGGAAATGTACCCGCCGCAGCATTCATTGCGGTACGGATAAATAACCGGCTCTGCGCCGATGGCGCGGATAAAATCCTCGATGATCTTCGGGTTCTCCGGGTCGTCAAAACTTAACAGCTTGCTCGGACGAAGGAGGAGACACCCATAGTATGCACCGATTTTCTTTCCCGTCAGAGGATTCGTCACTTTCTTCTTCAATTCGTCAAATCCTACTCTGTCGCGAAGGACTTCCAGGAAATGAAGAACTACCGTCTCGCCCGCATAAGGTTCTTCAAGCTCCATGTAATTGTTCGCCCTGGTGCGGATGTCTTCTACGTTCTTCATGTCGTCATTGACACGTTTGATGACATGATGGCATGCGGAACACATGGTCACCAGTTCTTGTCCCTTCTCCTTCGCCGCATTTAAGGCGCGCACAGAAGACAACTTCGTGGCGATTTCGTCAGAACCAAGAGGGTAGACCCCGCCGCAGCACTGCCAGTCTTCGATCTCTTCTAACTCGATTCCCAGAGCCGCTGCTGAAGCCCTTGCATAAACATCCAGATCCTTTGCCTTTGTTCTCAAAGTGCATCCCGGATAATAACTGTACTTCATAGTTCTCGCTGTCCTTTCTTACTATATTTTGTCGAAACTTCATTTTTATATTAATATGAAGTTTTTCATAAGTCAATAATTCTGTGACTACAGTTCAATCTGTGCGATGACAGCTTTCAATGCATCCGCACTTGCCTTTAACTTGCCTACCTCTTCCTCTGTAAGGGCCATTGGAATCTTGCCCTGAATACCGTTAGGGCCAACCAAAGCCAATGTGCTTAAACATACGTCTTCGATTCCATATTCCCCGTGCATCATGGAAGATACGGTGGTAACGGACTCGGACGCGGACATCAGAATGCTGCATAATCTGCAGACGCCTCTCGTGACTGCATAGAAGGTCGCTCCCTTGTTGGCGATAATCTTGCCGCCGGATTTCTGCACGTAGGTAAGCATTGCATCTTTGTCCAATTCTTTGGCGTCTTTTCCAAGATGTGGCATCATTGCAACAAAATCGTCTACGTTAACGCCTGCAATCCGCGCCGCAGACCATGGAATAAAGGATGTATCTCCATGCTCGCCAAATACATATGCATGAATATTTCTCTGTGCTACTTTAAAATGTTCGGAAAGTCCGCAACGGAGTCTCGCGGAATCTAAGACAGTTCCGGAACCAATAATCTGATTCTCCGGGATACCTGAAATCTTTGTGAATACATAGGTCATAACATCGACCGGATTGCTTACAATGATATAAAGCGCCTTTGGTGCCGCCTTTACAATCTCCGGTGTGATCTGCTTTAAGATATCAACGTTGGTCTGTGTCAGCTCGATTCTGGTCTGGCCTGGCTTACGCGCAATTCCAGATGTGATGATTACAATGTCGGAATCCTTCGCATCCTCATACTCACCTGCTACAATAGCTACCGGATCTCTGAAACAGGTTCCCTGCTCGATATCCATGACCTCGCCCTCTACCTTCTCCTTGTTGATGTCGATCAGAACGATCTCAGATGCCATGTCCTCGCCGGACAATGTGTACGCAATTGTGGCGCCTACGCTTCCGGCACCAATGATTGTGACTTTGCAGCTCATGTTTTCTTCTCCTTCTCTATGCATTTTCTACTGATTCTGGAATACTGGCTCTCTTTAGCTTATGCCAGTACGCCTGGCGTCAGAACCACTGTGTAATTTGTCGTTTCCTGCCGCCTTCTGAAGACATCATAACACATTGACAATAAATTAACAAGCATTTTGTTTGTAGAAATTTTAACAATATATTTCCTATCTTTTATCCAATTTGACGAAAACCTACGCATAAAAAAGGTGCAAAATCTTTATTATCTCAATAAAGACTTCGCACCTTTGGTTCATGCTAATTTACTTCTTTGTTGTTTGCGAGGATATTTTTCTTGCGTATTTTCAGCTTCGCTCTTTCTTTTTCATCCGTTTCTCTGTCAATTAATTCATCGACAAAAGTGATCAATGCATTATACACTTCAAACTGTTCGTCGCTCATGCCCATATTATCACCTCACTTTTAAAGTGCCGTTTACTTTTGTATTCTCATTATATCAATAAGTGATTTAGGTGTAAAGCCTTTATTCAATCCTCTGTCACAATAAGTCTTTTGGCCAAACTGTCAAAAAGCTGCTCATCCAGAATCAACCGGAAAAGCAGCTCCTCATTCAAATATTATCTAACCTTGTCATCATTGACGCCGTCATTGTTGTTATTGATGTTGTTATTGTCGTCGTTCCCATCCAGGGCATCTCCCACGTCATCCATGCCGTCGCGGACATCATCGCCAATCTCATCGGCTATATTATCTCCATCGTCACGGTCCGTACCGTCTGTAGCGCCATTGGTATTTCCGTTATTGGTGTTGCCGTTGTTGGTGTTACCATTGTTGGTATTGCCGTCGTTTGCCGCATTGTTGTTCGCTGCATTGTCATCTGCGTTGCCATCGCTTCCGCAGGCCGTCATTCCAAGCATTGCGCCTGTACACATTAAAATCAGTACCATTTTCTTTAACTGTTTCATGTCAAATTCTCCCTTTCATGTATCTTTATCTATAATCAAGTAATACTTGTTATCAGTAATATCTGCAAAAAAAGAAATCCTATACTGGAATTTTTTACAAAACATAGGGACGCCATTCTTGAAAGAACATTATTTCTATGCTATGATTTTCATATCTTATAGGAAAGGAGCCTGAAAAGATGGGAAAAATCTTCAATATAACGGGCGTATGCATTCCAACCAGGCATTATATGGTCGATATCAGCAGACAGCTTGGGCAAATACGCACTTTAATTGACCAGGGAGCTTATTTCACGATCAACCGGGCAAGGCAATATGGCAAGACTACCACATTATATGCCCTGAACCGGTTTCTTGGTGATGATTATCTGGTGGTGAATCTGGATTTTCAGGCTTTGGACACGGCAAAATTTGCAGATGGCAATATATTTTCCCTGACTTTTGCGCGGTATTTTCTGCAGCGGATATATCGGCAGAACCCTCTTATTCCGGAAGAATTACAAGACTCTCTTTCCGAATTGGATATGGCAGTCTCAGAAGAAAAAAAAGAGTTTTCATTGTATGATTTATTTCAATATTTAATCCGAATCTGCCACGCATCAGCCAGGCCAATCATCCTGATTATCGACGAAGTGGACAGCGCCGCAGACAATCAGGTATTTCTGGATTTTCTCGCACAGTTAAGAAATTATTATCTGGAACGGGATACCCTTGGCACGCAGACCTTCCATTCCGTAATCCTGGCCGGAGTCTGCGACGTGAAGAATATGAGAAGAAAACTTCGCCCGGACGACGCGCACAAGACGAACAGCCCTTGGAATATTGCCACGCGCTTTAAGGTAGACATGAGTTTTTCCCAAGATGATATTGCAGGAATGTTAAGGTCATACGAAGCTGACCGGCATACCGGGATGGATATCGGCAGCATTGCAGGCCTGCTGTTTCATTACACTTCCGGCTACCCATATCTGGTATCCGCACTGTGCAAGTTGATAGACGAGGATGTGGCTCAATCCGATGCTTTCCGCACAAAATCTCCCTGGACAAGCGACGGTTTCTTTGCTGCGGAACGTATGCTGCTTTCGGAGAAAAACACACTGTTTGACTCTCTCATTGGAAAACTTACCGATTATCCCGAATTAAACACATTAATCGAAAAACTGCTTTTCACAGGAGCTGCGATTTCTTATAATACGGATGAACCTGCTTTTGATGTTGCCACTATGTTTGGGTTCATCCGGAACAACCATGGAACCGTAGAGATTTCCAACCGTATCTTTGAGACACGCCTCTACAACCTGTACCTATCCGGCGCACAAATGCAGCGCATGGATATCTACACGGCATCTCAAAGAGATAAGAATTGTTTTGTGATGGACGGTCATCTGAATATGCGGCATATTCTGGAAAGATTCGTCATACATTTCCACGACCTTTACAAAGACAGCGATGAAACTTTTATTGAAAATTCTGGCCGCAAACTGTTCCTCTTGTACCTCCGCCCAATTATTAACGGAGTCGGCAATTATTATGTGGAAGCACAGACACGGGACATGGGGCGCACAGATGTGATTGTCGATTACCGCGGGGAACAATTTATCATCGAAATCAAGATATGGCATGGGCTAGAATATCATACTCGCGGCGAGCGTCAGCTATCCGCTTATCTGGATGCCTATCATACGGATAAAGGCTATATGCTCAGTTTTAATTTCAACAAGAAGAAAAAAATCGGCGTCAATGAAATTGTTGTCGGCAATAAGACAATCATTGAGGCCGTGGTATAAAAACAGGGGGTGCCGGAAAATAAGATTTTCAGACACCCCCTTGTTCCTTAACGGACGAAGTACCTCCGCCCCAAAGAAGCATGCATCACAAGATGGCCCTTGGGTATATCTACAGCCGCTCCGCGATCTGCCCGCTTCTGTACGCCCGAAGAAGCACCTCTAGATCCGCGATCTGCTCTTTTAAATCCCTTCCGTCATCCGTATCCCCGACCAGTTTCCTTTCCAGCACCCGGTCCACGATCACGCTGTCAGAATGGATGTCGCTCTCCTTCTCAATCGCCGCCTCCGTAGATTCAAAAGGCTCGTGCGCCACCAGAATCAACCCATAGGAATTAGAAATCAGCGTATACCCCGCAATCCCCGTCTCCTTCTGGTAAGCCTTGGAAAATCCGCCGTCAATGACCATGACCTTGCCGCCGCACTTCACTGGGTTCTCCCCGTTCTTACTCTTGACCGGGACATGGCCGTTGATGATATGAGTGTCTTCCTCCGGCAACCCGAATTCCTTCAAAATTCCGTTCACCACGTCCTCCTCTTCCAAAAGGCTGTAATACGGATTCTTCTTCTCCTTATGGGTCTCCTTCTCCGCAAGGAAATACCGCTCAAAAGTCGCCATCTTATCCTTCCCGAATAACGGCGATCCCTCGCTGAGCCAGATATACCACATCATATCCTTGCCCCGCTCCCGTTCCACGTCGTCAAGGGCATGGAATCCCTTGCGCACATAACTCTCCAGAATCTCATACAGGCTCTTCCCCTGATAAGACTTCCCGTAAATGCACACAGATTTCAAACTTCCGTCTTCATTCAGCGGAACGCACCCGTGATACAAAAGATTATTGTTATACACCTTGTACAAAGCGCCTTTATTCAACAAGAACCGCATATGCCGCTGTAATTTTTCACAGTTCAGGAACGCCTGCTCCAGCCGTTCCATGATATCCTCTTCTTCCTTGGTCAGCGCATAGGGATTCTTAGGGTCAACTGTGGGGAAATTCTTATCCAGCATCTCATAAGTCTTGCCGTCAATCTCAATCGTTCCCTTCTCATAGTCAACATGGTGCAGAAGATTCCTATCATCCATGTTGAAACCGGGATTATTCCGGATAATCTGGCCCTCCACCTTAAACTGGATGATAGAGATTGCCTTGTGCATCTTGATATCAATCAGCATCTCATTCTTCCCATGGCCGGAATCGCCCTTTAACAGGAAACATTTGCATGGGTCGTCACTATAGGTATTCATGGCAAACGTCGCCAGCGGAAGCAGATTAATCCCATACCCTTCCTCCAGAATATCCAAGTTACCGTATCTTGCACAAATACGGATGACATTGGCGATACATCCCCTCTGTCCTGCCGCCGCCCCCATCCACAGCACGTCATGGTTCCCCCATTGGATGTCCACAGAATGATGGTCGATTAATTTATCCATGATGATATGGGGACCTGGCCCCCTGTCATAGATATCTCCCACGATATGCAGGTGATCCACTGTAAGCCTCTGAATCAGCTCACTCAGGGCAATGATGAACTTCTCCGCCTTTCCGATTCTGATAATCGTGCTCACGATCGAGTTATAGTACGATCCCTTATCCATGATATCCGCCTTCTCCGTAATCAGCTCTTCGATGACATAGGCAAAATCCTCCGGCAGGGATTTCCTCACCTTGGAGCGGGTGTATTTGCTGGCTGCCCGCTTGCTGATCTCAATCAGACGGTACAGGGTAATCTTGTACCAGTCCTCCATGTTGTCCTCTTCCCGCTTAATCCTGTCCATCTTCTCCTTGGGATAATAAATAAGAGTAGCAAGAGCCTGCTTGGTCTTGCTACTCATAGTATTCCCGAAGACATCATCGACTTTACGGCGCACTGCTCCCGAACCATTCTTGAGCACATGGGAAAATGCCTCATATTCCCCGTGGATATCCGTAAGGAAATGCTCGGTTCCTTTCGGAAGGTTCAGAATCGCCTGTAGATTGATAATCTCCGTCGATGCCATTGCGATGGTCGGATATAATTGGGAAAGCCTCTCCAAATAACGTACTTCCAATTCTTTCATGATAATCCTCCCATGTAAATATCATTCCATGCGGCAAATTCGGCAAATTCGGCAAATACCGCCGCACATAACTGCCGCATTACTTATCTCTTCCGTATACTACGTACCTGTCACTGCTCTTCTAAAACTAAAACCGGATGACATCCGACATATCGTATGCCCCCGCCGGTTTTCCCGCAAGGAACTTCGCCGCCTCCACGGCTCCCTTGCCAAACACCGTCTTAGAATAAGCCGTATGCTTAAACTCAATTACTTCGTCCGCCCCGGCGAAAATCACTTCATGGTCGCCCACAATCGTCCCTCCACGGACTGCCGAGATGCCAATCTCCTTCTTTTCCCTCTTTCTGCGCACCTGGCTTCTGTCATACACATACTCATAAGCATCATCCATTGATTCGTTGATTGCATCTGCCAACGCAAGCGCCGTCCCGCTGGGCGCGTCCACCTTCTGGTTATGGTGGCGCTCCACCAGTTCAATATCGAATCCCGCCGTGCCAAGCACTTTTGCGGCATCCTGAAGTAATTTCATCAGAAGGTTGATGCCCAAAGACATATTGGCAGACTTGAGCACCGCCGTCTTTTCCGACGCCACCTTCACCTTCCCAAGCTGGTCTTCTGAAAGCCCGGTCGTACACAGCACCACCGGAACCTTCCTGTCCGCGCAGTAATCAAGCAGCGCATCCACCGCCCCTGCGTTCGAGAAATCGATGATGACATCTGCTTCCACATTACACTGGTCTATACGCTCAAACACCGGGTAATCATTCTTTAACCCTGTATAGGTGTCAATTCCCGCTACTAATTCTATCCCCTCGTCGGCTTTGATAAGACCGGTAATCACCTGCCCCATCTTACCGTTGCATCCATGCATGATCGCACGTACCATCTTTTGTCCTCCTAAAGTTTAATTCCGAATTCCTTCATGGCTGCCGCCAGCGTCTCCTCATGTCCCTTGGTAAGCTCCGTAAGCGGCATGCGTAAGCCCCCGCAGTCCATACCCATAAGCTTCATCGCCTTCTTCACCGGAATCGGGTTCACTTCGCTGAACAACTGTTCCACCAACGGAATCGCCCGAAGCTGGAGCTTCGCGCTCCCTTCCGTATCTCCCTCGAAAAACTTCGCACAGATATCGTGAGTCTCCCTGGGCGCAACATTGGACAACACGGAAATCACGCCCTTGCCGCCCAGCGACAGAATCGGTACAATCTGGTCGTCGTTTCCCGAATACAAATCTACATTCCCGTCCGTCAGTGACAGAATCTTCGCCACCTGGGAAATATTGCCGGAAGCCTCCTTCACGCCCACAATGTTCTCCACATCCCTGACAAGGGACGCCACCGTCGCCGGCTCGATATTACATCCTGTACGGCTTGCCACGCTGTACATGATAATCGGCGCTTTCGCCTCCTTTGCCACCGCAGTATAATGGGCAATCAGCCCCGCCTGAGTGGCCTTGTTGTAGTACGGCGTCACGATCAGAAGCCCGTCCGCACCATAGTCCGCCGCCTCCTTCGACATGTCCACCGCCGTCTTCGTGCAGTTAGAACCAGTCCCGGCAATCACCGGAATGCGCCCCTTTGCCCGGTCGATGGCAAACTTCACACATTCCAGATGCTCTTCCTCCGTCATCGTGGCAGATTCCCCCGTCGTGCCGCAAATGATAATGCTGTCCGTCCCGTTCTCACAATGGAAATCAATCAGTTCGTCCAGTCTATCATAATTAATACTTTCATCTTCATTAAATGGTGTGACAATCGCCACCCCGGCTCCTGTAAAAATAGCCATTCGTAATCCTCCTGACATTCATATTCATTTTATAAAAATTCTATCATCAATCAAATATGATGTCAATGAAAGTCTCGGGTTGTTTTCAGGATGTTTTCTAATCTTCCAGACATTCCAGCTTGCTGACCGAGACTTCATAGGCAACCCGCTTCTCGGTCTCCGTCTCCGACAGTTTCTTAATATATTCCCTGCTCTGAATCCTCCCGATGATCTGGACATGCTCGCCAACTTCAAATCCTGACGCAAATCTCGCATTCCTCCCCCAGCAGATACATGGTATGTAATCCGACTTCCCGTAAGGCCTGTTCACGGCAAGCAAAAGATCCGCGATCTCTCTTCCCAGCGGCGTCTTTCTGTAGACTGGCAGCTTACATATGTACCCATCCAGGAAAATGTTATTCGTCTTCGCCCCGTCAAGTTCTTCATCGATAAAAGATACTTCCCGCACGAACACGGACAGCACCAGACGGTTCTTCTGCTCGTCGTGCCGGTTGTATGAGCGGAACTGCCCGCTCACCATGATGAATTCGCCCGTGTAATCCTGAGTCACGTCAATCAGCCGCTCCGATATCATCAGAGGGATATTATCCTCCGAGTTACTCAGACGCTTCACATGCACATCTACCATGTAGAATCCTTCTCCATAGACCTCATGGCTGAAAAGAAACGGTGACGCGATCTCTCCCATAATGGTTACCTGGTTGTTTTCAATAATCTTATCTGACATAATTCTACAATCTCCCTTCCTCCGAATCGTATTTTACGTTGTCAAGCATTCCCCCTTAGATTTGCGGGGTCATTACTTAGTTTATGACGCTCATTTCTATTTTAGAACCAAAATACTTGTAAATTTTTAAAAATATGGTAAACTAACGTGTGAGTTTTAGTTGTGCATAGAAAAGGATGATGATAATAATATGAAAACAAAACGTGAAGATGTAAGGAATATTGCGATTATCGCACATGTAGACCACGGAAAAACCACGCTGGTAGATGAACTGCTGAAACAAAGCGGGGTATTCCGTGAGAATCAGGCGGTGGAAGAACGGGTAATGGATTCCAACGATATCGAGCGGGAACGGGGAATCACGATTCTGTCCAAGAATACTGCCGTCTATTACCATGGAACCAAAATCAACATTATCGATACGCCGGGACATGCGGACTTCGGCGGCGAGGTAGAGCGGGTGCTCAAGATGGTCAACGGAGTAATCCTGGTGGTAGACGCTTTTGAGGGAGCCATGCCCCAGACAAAATTTGTCCTTAGGAAAGCCCTGGAATTAAGCCTGCCGGTCATCGTATGTATCAATAAAATCGACCGCCCGGAGGCAAGGCCCAATGAAGTCATCGACGAGGTTCTGGAGCTGTTCATGGATCTGGACGCCTCCGATGAGCAGCTTGACTGTCCCTTCGTCTATGCTTCTGCCAAGTCCGGGGTAGCCGTCTTAGACTTGACAGACGAGGAACGGGACATGAAGCCGCTCTTCGAGACGATCCTTGACTATATCCCGGCTCCTGAGGGCGACCCAAAGGCAGATACCCAGGTATTGATCAGTACCATTGATTATAATGAATATGTGGGACGGATCGGTATCGGGAAAGTGGATAACGGAACCATCAAGGTAGGCATGGATGCGGTAGTGGTGAACGAACACGACCCTGACCGCCAGGAAAAAGTACGGATCAGCAAATTATATGAATTCGACGGATTGAACAAAGTGGATGTGAAGGAGGCTTCTATCGGTTCCATCGTGGCAATCTCCGGAATCGCAGACATTTCCATCGGGGATACCATCTGCTCGCCGGAGAACCCGTCTGCAATCCCCTTCCAGAAGATTTCAGAACCCACGATTGCCATGCAGTTCATCGTCAACGACAGTCCTTTCGCGGGATTAGAAGGGAAATATGTCACCTCCCGGCATCTGCGCGACCGCCTGTTCCGGGAACTGAATACGGATGTCAGCCTCCGGGTGGAAGAATCCGACAGCACCGACAGCTTCAAGGTATCCGGGCGCGGGGAACTGCATTTATCCGTATTAATAGAAAATATGCGCCGGGAAGGATATGAGTTTGCTGTCAGCAAGGCAGAAGTACTATATAAAAAGGACGAAAACGGCAAGCTGCTGGAACCTATGGAAACTGCCTATATCGATGTCCCAGATGAATTTACCGGGACTATCATTGAGAAATTAAGCCAGCGGAAAGGGGAACTACAGAACATGGGAACCTCCAACGGCGGTTATACGAGGCTTGAATTCCTGATCCCTGCCCGAGGCTTGATTGGATACCGCGGGGAATTCCTGACCGACACCAAGGGGAATGGGATTATGAACACAGCATTTGAAGGGTACGCTCCTTTTAAGGGCGACATCCAGTACCGCAAGAGCGGCTCCTTGATTGCGTTCGAGACAGGAGAATCGGTCACTTATGGGCTTTTTGGCGCACAAGAGCGGGGAATCCTCTTCATCGGGCCTGGTGAAAAGGTCTATTCTGGTATGGTCATCGGGCAGAATGCCAAGACGGACGATATCGAAGTCAATATATGCAAGACCAAGCATCTGACCAATACCCGCTCTTCCAGCGCGGACGAGGCGCTCCGCCTGACTCCGCCGAAGATTCTAAGTTTAGAGGAAGCGCTGGACTTTATTGACACAGACGAATTACTGGAAGTCACCCCAAAATCACTTAGGATTCGCAAGAAAATCTTGGACCCTAAGATGCGGAAACGAGGAAACAGATCATGACGTTTTTATTTCTTTTGGAGGGGATACGGACTCCCTTCCTGAATCAACTGATGCAATTCATTACCTATTTCGGGCAAGAACTGATTGTCATAGCGGTTATCTGCACATTTTACTGGTGTGCGGATAAACGCTTTGCTTATCTATTGGGCTTTACCTATTTTACGGCGGGTCTGGGCGTGCAGGCGTTGAAAATCACATTCCGTATCCCCAGGCCATGGATTTTGGACCCAACATTTCAGCCGGTAGACAGCGCCGTTTCGGGAGCAACCGGTTATTCCTTCCCAAGCGGCCATACCCAGAGTGCGACTTGCCTCTTCTACCCCCTGTCCCTCTATGTTTCCCGGAGATGGGTCAGGCTTATGTGCGTCACCGCCTTTCTGCTCATCGGATTTTCCAGAATGTATTTGGGATGCCACACTCCGAAAGACGTCTTGGTGTCTATGGGCCTGTCCCTTGTGGTTTCCACTGTCATCTGGAAATTCCAGTCGGTATTGCTTGACGACACCCGGTATCTGAAACAGATTGCCGCTGTCTTAGTATGCCTGTCTCTGGCAACTGCTGCTTATTCTCTGTTTCTTAATGGTAATGGCGTCATTGAGACAAAGTATGCCATGGACTGCTGCAAGGCTGCCGGGGCGGGGCTTGGCTTTGCTGTAGGCTGGTATGTGGAGCGGACGAAGTTGAATTTCGACACACACACCGGCAGAATGTGGACGCAGATTCTAAAGCTCCTGATTGGGCTTACTGCCGCACTTCTGCTGAAAGGAGGTTTTTCATTGATATTCGGAAGTTCCATCTTGGCAAAGATGTCCGAATACTTTATACTGGTATTATGGGTAATTGTAATTTATCCCTGTATATTCCAAAGAGTGTCTTTATTTCAACCGTATTAGAAAGGAAAACCCTATGCAGCAGATTATCGCCCGTTTTTTAAAGAGAGTCACGGAAGTCCTGGAATTCGTTATTTCTATTATATTAGCGATTGGAATCGTCCTGCTCTGCTTCCGTATGATCGGCGCCATGAGCAACATCCCGAACCTTGAGGTATGGCCCAATTATGACGATCTTCTCGAGACCTGTTTTAACCTTATCATCGGCGTGGAGCTAATCCGCATGATGTACTACCATACGCCGGATACCGTTTTTGAGGTTCTATTGTTTGCCATCGCGCGCCAGATTATCACAGACCACTCTTCTATCTGGGGGAGCTTGGTCGGCGTCACCGCCATTGCAGTTTTATTTGCCACACGAAAATACCTCTTCTGTGAGTTTGATATTTCAGACGCTATCCTTTTCCGTGCAAGCGCAAAGGTCAAGTCCATTAACAGGCTTTTGAACCTGGGTATCCCCCATGAGCCAAATGAAACCCTCATGGATGTGGTAAACCAAAAGCTGGCGGAAAATGAACAGACTGCCCGTGTCGGCGCATGTGTATACTTCCATGACTGCGGTCTGAGGGTCGCCAAACTTCACGACGAAAAAATTTCAAGAATTGAGGTAATTCGTTCTATACATTAGTAATCAAACGTGATATACTACATATATCAGATAGATTACCAGTCGGACTAATAATTATCAGACTAATCTTTTTGAAATGCGATCGAAAAGGAGTTGGGCAGAATGAAGTTTATCATTATTGGAAAGAACATCGAGGTAACAGAGGGCTTGAAGGAGTCCGTACAGAACAAGCTGGGCAAATTAGAGAGGTATTTCACCTCTGACACGGAGATTCATGTGACATTGAGCGTACAGAAAGGGCGTCAGAAGATTGAGGTGACGATTCCTGTCAAAGGCGATATCATCCGCTCGGAACAGGAAAGCAACGATATGTATGTCTCCATTGATCTTGTAGAGGAAGTAATCGAACGCCAGCTTAGAAAATATAAGAACAAGCTGATTGCAAGGCATCAGGAAGGCGGTAACTTCAAGCATGAGTTCTACGAAGGAGAAGAGACTTCCGAGGATGAGAACCAGATTAAGATTGTCCGTACCAAGAGATTCGGCTTCAAACCCATGTATCCGGAGGATGCCTGTGTACAGATGGAGCTGTTAGGACATGACTTCTATGTATTCTGCAATGCGGAGACTGATGAAGTGAATGTTGTGTACCGCAGAAAGAACGGTTCCTTCGGGCTGATTGAACCAGAATTTTCATAGGTACAAGTCCGGGGCGTCAGGTATAATGCGTAAGTTTAAAATTGGGGGATTTGTTTCGTAGAATATGTATGTTTAAGAATTTCCTTGCCGGCAGTTTTAAAACTGCCGGTTTTTATTGCTATACTATCTGCATCTTCCCGTCTATCTTAGCAAGATAACACGGCTCTCCCTCCTGCAGGACAGCCTGTCCGTTCGTTCCTTCCGTAATCTCGACCTTTACCGCCGCGCCTTCTTTCAGAGATACCAGCGCCTCCATCTCCACCTTATCGGTATAGACGGTATCCAACACGGTGATTCCTCTCTGCCCCAATAGATACTGGATCTTCCCCAGCCCCGTGTAATCCGTCGTAATCGAAAGCCGCATACCAGGGATTTTATTTATGACGGCCGACGCCGACAGCCCTTCCTTCGCCGCCGCCCCATATGCCCGAACCAGGCCGCCGGTTCCAAGCAGCGTGCCTCCGAAATACCGGGTGACTACAATTGCCGCATTGGTGACCCCTTCCCCTGACAAGACCTCCAGAATCGGCTTCCCCGCCGTCCCGCCCGGTTCCCCGTCGTCGCTGAACCTCTTTATCTCTCCCCGCTCCCCGATGATATAGGCATAACAGTTGTGCCTTGCATCCCAGTATTTTTTTTTCATAGATTCGATAAATTCCTCCGCTTCTTCCTCTGAGGAGACGGGAACCACGTTCGCTATAAACCTGGATTTCTTCTCCGTAATCTCCCCTTCTCCGCCTCTGTAGACCGTCTTATATTCTGGCAACATCTTATCATCCTTTCCTTAGTAGTTCCTTATTATTACATTCTTATATACTACTATAACGAATTTCTTAAGATTTTCCTACCGAAATATGAAGTTTTCATTTTTTTCTTTATTTCGCCAGATTTGTTTGCTATAATAACGAGGTATAAAGGAGGCTTCACATATGAACTATGGTAAGAAAAAAGCTTCACAAAAGCAAAAAAAAATAACGTCTAAGTCTACCATGCAGGGGAAGCGGATTGGCGTACGGCTTTTTAAGGCATTTCTTCTCTGCCTTATCGTAGTCGGGGTCACAGGAGTCGTTGGAGTCGGCGTATTTGCCAAGAAGATCATCGACGACAGCCCGGAGATTTCTCCCGATAAGGTGAAACCTAAGGGTTTTACTTCTTTTGTATATGCAGATGACGGCACCACCGAGATTGCACGTTTCGTTAAATCCGGCGCAAATCGTACGTCTAAGTCCATCTCGGAGATTCCAGAGGATTTACAGCATGCCATTGTCGCAATCGAGGACGAACGTTTTTATGAACACAACGGAATCGACCTGCAGGGAATCATCCGTGCAGGAGTGATCGGACTTACCTCTGGAGATTTCTCTCAAGGTGCCAGTACGCTGACACAGCAGTTGATCAAAAATAACCTCTTCGATTTTATGAATGAGGATACCTTTTACGACTCTGTGAAGCGTAAACTACAGGAACAGTATCTCGCAGTCCAGATTGAAAAGCAGATGGACAAGGACGCCATCCTGGAGAGTTATCTGAACACCATCAACCTCGGTCAGAACTGTCTGGGCGTACAAGCCGCTGCCAAGCGGTACTTCGGCAAGAACGTGAACGACCTGACGCTGTCGGAATGTGCCGTTATCGCCGGTATTACCCAGAGTCCATCGCGGCTAAACCCTATCTCTAACCCAGAAGGGAATGCGAAACGACGGAAGAAGGTACTGGACGATATGCTGGAACAGGGGTATATCGATCAGGCTGCCTACGATGAAGCAATGGCGGATGACGTCTATGCCAGAATCCAGTCCGTCAACAGTGTTACGAATGAAAGCAGTCCCTATAGTTACTTTGTGGATGCACTTGTTTTACAGGTGATCGACGACCTGATGGGGCAGCTGGGATATACCGAGACGCAGGCTTACAACGCTGTATACAGCGGAGGCTTGAGCATTTACTCGACCCAGAGCCTTTTGATGCAGCAGATCTGTGATGAAGAGGCGAATAACGATGCAAACTATCCGAGTCTGAAAGAATACGGCTTGGACTGTGCGATTACCGTAACCCGTGCGGACGGGACTGTAGAGAATTACAGCTCCGGTCACATCAAACAATATGCAAAGAATGCATACGGTGATTCACAAGGTCTTGTCTACTCCAGTGAGGAAGCTGCGCGGGCCATGGTAGAAGAATGGAAATCAACGATCGCCAGAGAAGGCGACACCTATGATGAAAACATCAATATCACACCTCAGCCGCAGTCTTCGATAACCATCATCGACCAGAACACCGGTCAGATTAAAGCGATGGTCGGCGGTCGGGGAGCCAAAGAGACCAGCCTTGGACTGAACCGAGCCTATCAGGGTTCAAAGAGACAGCCTGGTTCCTGCTTCAAGCCTCTTGCCGCATATGGACCCGGAATGGATTCCTGCGGGAAGACACTTGCCACCGTAATAAAGGACGAGCCTTATACTTTAAGAAACGGCAAGGTGTTGAGGAACGCCAATGGCCGTTACGGCGGCGATACCACCATCCGCAAGGCGATTACCTGGTCTAATAACGTATGTGCAGTCAAGTTAAGCGATGAGATTACCCAGCAGTTAGGTTTTGAATACTGCGAGAAATTCGGCATCTCCACGTTGGTCAAGAGCAAGACTACGGAGGCGGGCGTATTTAGTGACCTAGATAACCAGACCCTCGCACTGGGCGGTCTGACAGACGGCGTCTACAATTACGAGATTTGCGCGGCATATGCGACGATCGCAAATGGCGGTGTCTATAACTCGCCTACCTTATACACTAAGATATTAGATCACGATGGCAACGTGCTGTTAGAAGGAATCGGGGAAACCCGTACTGTAATCAAAGATAGTACGGCAGCGCTTCTTACAAGCGCCATGCAGGATGTTGTAAACGCCGGTACTGGCTCACGGGCACAGCTCCCCAATATGCCTGTTGCGGGCAAGACGGGTACCACAAGTGATAATAAGGATATCTGGTTCTGTGCATATACACCGTATTATACCTGTGCTGTATGGAGCGGATATGACGATAACAAGGAATTAACGAATACCGTCTACCATCTGCAGCTCTGGAAAAGCATTATGAGCAGGATTCATGCGAATCTGGAACGAAAGGAATTCACTATGCCGCCGTCTGTGGAGCAGAAAACCGTTTGTTCCATCAGCGGTATGCTCGCCGTGCCTGGAAGCTGTCCGGGGATTACGGAATATTTCGCTACCGATATCTTGCCGACGGAACGATGCACTGGGCATGGGTATAGCTACGAGGAAGGAGAGGAAGGGGAAACCGAAGAGGATAACCGGGATTATTCCTTGGATATTCCGGACGATCCGGATCCCACAATTCCAGATCCTGACCAATCGGCGACTCCGGATCTGCCGGATCCCGACCAATCGGCGACTCCGGATCTGCCGCCGCCGGATGCGAATCCGGATACACCTCAACAGTAAAGAACTCTACAACAAGAAAATACCGACAGAGAGTCAACATATCTCTGCCGGTATTTTTACTTGTGAATATTTTATAAAATCAGCTTCGCCGCTCCACAGATTCCCGCATCATTCCCTAACTCTGCCAATACAAACTTCGTCTTCTTATTGGCAAAGAACGCTTTCTCCATAAAATATTTTTCGATATAACCAAGAAGAATGTCTCCCGCCTTGGACACCCCTCCGCCAATCACGATTGCAGAAGGATCGGTCACAGCCGCAAGGTTCGCCAGAGCATGCCCAAGATAAGAGCCAAATTCTTCCACGATCTCCTCAGACATCTGGTCGCCTTCTTTCAGCGCATCAAACACTGCTTTTGCATCCACCTTATCTACACTGCGAAGCGCAGATTCCTTATCATCCTTCTCAAGCCGCATCTTCGCAAGACGGGCAATCCCGGTTGCCGACGCATACTGCTCTAAACACCCATGATTCCCACAGCCGCACCTGGCCGTCTCTTCATAATTCACACAGAGATGCCCTATCTCACCGCCTGCACCGTTGGCTCCAATCAACGGCTGCCCATTCACGATGACGCCTCCGCCGACACCCGTGCCAAGCGTGACCATAATCATATTCTTATTCCCTTTCCCGGCGCCTAGCCACATCTCTCCAAGAGCCGCCACATTAGCGTCATTGCCTGCCGCAACCTTCATGCCAGTCAATTCTTCCATCTCACGGCTCACTTCCTTGTATCCCCATCCCAGATTCGCCGTTTTCTGCACAACCCCATTTTCATCCACAGGAGCCGGAATCCCGATTCCGATTCCCGATATCTGGGAATCGTCAAGCCCCTTCTCCTCCATCTTCTTTTTCAAAGCTTCTGCCACGTCTGGAAGGATTGCTTCTCCCCCGTTCTCGGTACGGGTCTTAATCTCCCACTTATCGACCAACTCCCCATCTGTCTGAAAGAGTCCGATCTTCACCGTAGTCCCACCGATATCAACACCAAAACAATAATTCATCCTCTTGCCCTCTCTTACTATTTTTTCGTTAGGTTCCGTTGTACCCTCTTATACAATTCCTGTGCGGCATTGTATCCCATCTTCTTCTGCCGGTAGTTAATCGCCGCCGTCTCCACAATGATTGCCAGATTTCGTCCCGGACGGATGGGGAGCTGATGGCATACGATTTTATTTCCCAGAAATTCCGTATACTCCTCCTCCATGCCCAGACGGTCATACTTCTTATCCTTATCCCAGTCTTCCAGCGTAATCACCAGATCGATATTCTGGGTTTCGCGCACACTCTGTACACCATACAGCGTCTTGACATCCACAATACCGATTCCCCTAAGCTCAATAAAATGCCTCGTGATATCCGGCGCAGTTCCTACCAGCGTCGCATCGCTGACCTTGCGGATCTCTACCACATCGTCGCTGACCAGACGATGCCCTCTCTTGATCAGCTCAAGCGCAGCTTCGCTCTTTCCAATCCCGCTCTCGCCCATAATCAGGACTCCGACACCATAGACATCCACCAAGACACCGTGGATTGAGATGCACGGAGCCAGTTCCACATTCAACCAGCGGATAATCTCCGCCGTAAACTGGGCTGTCTTCTTCTCCGTATTAAAGACCGGGATATTCGCTTCTTCCGCCATCTCAAGCAACATCTGTTCCGGCTTTAAACTCCTTGAAAATACAATACATGGAATGGGATAGGACAATAACTGGGTATAAATCTCCCTCTTATGATCCTCATCCATCTTTTCCAGAAATGTATACTCCACATACCCGATCAGCTGTACCCGGTCAGAATCAAAATGTTCAAAATATCCTGTAAGCTGCAGCGCAGGACGGTTAATGTCCGGAATCCCAAGAGTCTTATCCCCAATATCCACATTGGGCGTAAGATTCTTCAGATCCATCTTCTCCACAACTTTTTTCAGCTCAACTCTACCTGCCATACTCTTCTCCTTCCCAAATTTGTAACCAACTAAGGCGGCTGTCTGCCGCCCGCATATTCTGCACAGCAGATTTTTACCTCGCTAAGATTATATCACATCAATGGAAAAAGTCATAGACATCCTGTGCAGATTTTTCATTCATTGACGGAAGTTCCTTTAACTGTTCCACCGTGGCATTCCGGATTGCATCAATATTTTCAAAGTGCCGCATCAAATCCTTCCTCCTTGCCGGCCCCACCCCTTTAATATCATCCAATATAGAATGTACCTGATTCTTTCCCCTAAGCTGCCGGTGGAACGTAATGGCAAACCTGTGGGCTTCATCCTGAATCCTGGTAATCAGCCGGAAACTCTCGGAATTCTTATCGATTGCAATCTCTTTATTCTGATAATATAACCCTCTGGTACGATGGTTGTCGTCCTTGACCATGCCGCACACAGGAATGTTAAGCCCTAGCTGATCCAATACCCTGAGCGCAACATTCACCTGTCCTTTTCCTCCGTCCATAAGAATCAAATCCGGGAATGCAGTAAATCCCCCTATATCCTTTCCTTCTTCCTGCTCCCGCATCCCATGCTCAAAACGGCGGGTCAGGACTTCCTCCATGCTGGCATAGTCGTCCGCCCCCTGAACTCCCTTGATTTTAAACTTGCGGTAATCATTGCGTTTTGGTTTCCCCCTCTCATACACCACCATAGAGCCCACCGATGCAAACCCGCTGGTATTCGAGATATCAAACGCCTCCATCCGCAGGATTCCCCTAAGTCCCAGCATTTTCTCCAGCTCCTTCACTGCCCCGATGGTCCTGCCCTCCTCGCGCTTTAGCCGTTCCTTGTCCGTACTTAATACAAGGGCCGCATTCTTACCGGCAAGCTCCACCAGCTTCTCCTTCGTCCCCTTCTTAGGAATCCGTAAATGTACCCGATGTCCCCTCCGATTTGTCAGCCACTCTTCGATGACCTCCATATCTTCCACAGTCTCCGGCAGCATCAGCTCGGCAGGTATATACGGCGTCCCTGCATAGAACTGCTTGATAAAACTGGACAGAATCTCGCTCTTTGTCTCTCCCTTCACGATTTTAAGATAGAAATGGTCCCTTCCAATCAACCTTCCGCCCCGGATGAAAAAAACCTGGACCACCGCATCCTCTTCCTCCACTGCCACGGCAAGGATGTCCCTGTCGTCTCCCGCCGTATCCGTGATTTTCTGCTTCTGGGCAATCTTCCGGACGCTGGCAAGCAGTTCCCGGTACTCGATTGCCTTCTCAAATTCCATGGCCTCCGACGCCTCCTGCATCTTCTGCTCCAACTCCTTTAAGATCACATCATAATTCCCGTTCAGGAAATGAACTACCTCCTGTATGGACTGACGGTAATCTTCCCTGGAAATATACCCCTGGCACGGCGCCTTGCACTGGTGGATATGGTAATTCAGGCAAGGTCTTTCCTTTCCGATATCCTTAGGCAGTTTCCGGTTGCAGCTTCGGATACAGTACAGTTTCCGTATCAGCTCAATGGTATCCTTAACAGCCCCAGCACTGGTGTAAGGGCCAAAATATTTTGCCTTATCCTTCACCATTTTTCTGGCCAGCATGACCCGCGGGAAGGGTTCGTCTACCGTCACCTTAATGAACGGATAGGATTTATCATCCATCAGCATGGTGTTGTATTTGGGGCGGTGTTCCTTAATCAAGTTACACTCTAATACCAAGGCTTCCAGCTCTGAATCTGTGACAATATACTCAAACCGGACAATGTGCGTCACCATCTGCTCAATCTTTGCGCCCTTATTGCGGCTGCTCTGGAAATACTGCCGGACACGGTTCTTTAAGCTGATAGCTTTGCCCACATAGATGATGTCGTCCGTTTCATCATGCATAATGTATACGCCAGGCCTTCCCGGCAATTTCTTTAACTCTTCCTGGATATCAAACATAGGTACTCCTTCTTGCAATCGAGTAGGAAGAGCCATCTTCCCCTACTCAGCCCGCGGCCCGTGCGCCGCCTCAGCGGCATATTTTCTCTGCACGCGTCTGCGCATAAAAGCCCGGAACGACTAAAGTTCCCGGGCTTTCTATTATATGTTTTCTTCTGATATATCTTCTTCTGATACGTCTTCTTCTGTCTCTACCGGATTCATCGCAATCCTCTCTTCGCTCTTCTCTTTCTTGTCTTCCGGATTGATTCCTTCTACTTCATGGAAAATCTCCATGAATTCTTTTCCGGTAATCGTCTCTTTCTCAATCAGGAACGCCGCAATCTTATCCAGCGCCTTCCTGTGGCTGGCAAGAAGTTTCTTGGCCTCCCCGTAAGAATCCTTCAAAAGCTTCATCACTTCCCGGTCAATCTCAGACGCCGTCTTCTGGCCGCAGTTTGAGACTGCCCTTCCGTCCAGATATCGGTTCTGGATAGACTCAAGTCCAATCAGGCCGAATTTCTCGCTCATACCATACTGGGTAATCATGGCTCTTGCCACCTTCGTAGCTTTCTCGATATCGTTAGAGGCTCCTGTCGTTACGGTATCAAATACAATCTCTTCCGCCGCGCGCCCTGCCAGCAGACCTACCAGCATTGCGTCCAGTTCCTTCTTGGTATTCAGGAACTTCTCTTCCTCCGGCGTCTGCATCACATATCCCAGCGCCCCCATGGTCCTCGGCACAATGGTAATCTTCTGCACCGGCTCAGCATCCTTCTGCAATGCGCTCACCAACGCATGGCCGACCTCGTGATAGGAGACGATTCTTCTCTCCTCCTGGCTCATAATACGGTCTTTCTTCTCTTTTCCTACCAGCACGACCTCCACAGCCTCAAACAAATCTGCCTGGGACACGGCAGTCCTGCCATTCTTGACGGCATTAATCGCCGCCTCGTTAATCATATTGGCAAGGTCGGAACCTACTGCGCCGCTGGTCGCCAGCGCGATTGCCTCCAAATCTACCGTCTCATCCATGCGTACATCCTTGGAATGTACCTTCAGGACATCCACCCTTCCCTTTAAATCCGGCTTCTCCACGATAATGCGCCGGTCAAACCGTCCCGGACGAAGAAGCGCCGGGTCCAGAATCTCAGGACGGTTGGTAGCCGCCAGAAGCACAAGCCCCTTGTTGCTCTCAAACCCATCCATCTCCGCCAAAAGCTGGTTCAGGGTCTGTTCCCGCTCATCATTGCTGTTCAGCTGATTATCCCGGCTCTTTCCAATGGCATCGATCTCGTCAATAAATATAATACAGGGAGCCATCTGCTGCGCCTGCTTGAACAAATCCCGTACTCTTGACGCCCCCACGCCAACATACATCTCCACAAATGCAGAGCCGCTCAGGGAAAAGAACGGCACCTTCGCCTCACCGGCAACCGCCTTGGCAAGTAACGTCTTACCGGTTCCCGGAGGCCCCACCAGAAGCGCGCCCTTGGGAAGCTTCGCGCCCACGCTGGTGTATTTCCCAGGATTATGCAGGAAATCTACCACTTCCTGCAAGGACTCCTTCGCTTCATCCTGCCCTGCAACATCCTTGAAGGTAACGCCGGTCTGCTTCTCCACATACATCTTGGCGTTGCTCTTGCCGATTCCCATCATTCCGCCGCCCTTCGCCATCTTCCGGGTCATCCAGACGAAAACGCCTACCAGCACCGCAATGGGCAGCAAGGTAAGAAGCGTCTGCGCCACAACGGCAGAAGTAGTATCCGGAATCTGCTGGCTGAACTTCACGCCTGCCTTGTCAAGACGCTCCGGCAGGGAATCATCCCTGACTACCCCGGTATAGTATTCCTTGGCAATCTTCTGCCCCTTCTCTTTCTTTTCCGTAATCACGATACGTGTACTGTGGATGACGACTTCCTCCACCTTCTTATCGTCTACCATCTCAAGGAATTCATCGTAACTAATCTCGTTATCATCACCCATTCCCTGAAACTGGAACAATGCCATGACCATGATCGACGTAACCAGCGTCACCAATATGACAAACGATAAGCCCTGCTTATTATTTCTATTATTATTCTGATTCCTGTTGTTCTGGTTATTATTATTCTGGTTGTCCATCTTCTTCCTCCTGTACTACCCTTTCATTATACGGAGAGCCTGGCCGGAAATCAATACAAACATTACCTGTGACTGATTTTTTAATGCTTTTTATGGAATTTTTACAATTAAATTGTTTTTCATTACAATTTATGTTAATATCAAATCAGTTCTGGACATTGATAATAATATATTTACCTGGGTAGCCGGGGGACGTGCTCTCACCCAATCCGAGATCCTGTCGGAAGGTGGTGATTATTATGAGTACATATGAAGAATTTATGATTCTGCTGACTTTTGCGTTAGTGATAATCGGAATTCTGAATCTGAAAAGTAAGAAATAGCCGTCCTGCTCTCTGCAAAGTAGACGGCTATTTCCTTATAGTTTTGTTGTAAATCTTCGCCGGGTTGGGTGAGCTGCAATCACCTTCCGGCTATCCTGTTAAATATATTATAACCACATTTAATAAATATGTCAAACATTTTCCAACCATTCGCACATCTTCCTTTTCTCTTCCGAGATTACCGGCACGTGTGATTGCCGCGGAAAAATAAGACAAGTAAGGGGAATCATCTATGAAAATCGGATTTGACAATGAAAAGTATCTCAAGACACAATCAGCCCATATCCGGGAACGTATCGAGCAATTCGGGCAGAAGTTATATCTGGAATTCGGCGGTAAATTATTCGACGATTACCACGCTTCACGAGTTCTTCCCGGTTTCCAGCCGGACAGTAAGCTTAGGATGCTGAAACAGCTTTCCGACCAGGCGGAGATTATCATCGCCATCAGCGCAGAGGATATCGAAAAGAACAAGGTCAGGGGCGATCTTGGCATCACCTACGACTCCGACGTGCTTAGGCTGATGTCCGCATATCAGGAACAGGGACTTTACGTGGGAAGCGTCGTGATCACCAAGTATGGCGGCCAGGAAAGCGCAACTCTCTTTAAAAGCCGGCTGGAAAAATTAGGGATCAAGGTATACCGCCATTTCGTCATTCCCGGTTATCCCTCCAACGTACCCTATATCGTAAGCGACGAGGGCTACGGAAAGAACGATTATATCGAGACTTCCCGCCCTCTTGCCGTCGTGACCGCCCCTGGTCCCGGAAGCGGCAAGATGGCAGTCTGCTTATCCCAGCTCTATCAGGAACACCGGCGGGGAATCTCCGCGGGCTATGCCAAGTTCGAGACCTTCCCCATCTGGAATATCCCGCTGAAGCATCCGGTGAACCTTGCTTATGAGGCTGCCACAGCAGACCTGAATGATGTGAATATGATTGATCCCTTCCATCTGGAGGCTTACGGGCAGACTACCGTTAATTACAACCGGGATGTAGAAATCTTCCCTGTGCTGAACGCCATGTTCCAGCGCATTTACGGTGAAAGCCCCTACAAATCTCCTACCGACATGGGGGTAAATATGGCGGGAAACTGCATCTGCGATGACGAAGCCTGCCGGGAGGCTTCCCGGCAGGAAATCATCCGGAGATATTATGACTCCTTAAAGCGGCTGCTGTTCGGCACTTGTTCCGATTCTGAGGTCATGAAGATTGAGATGCTGATGAATCAGGCCGGCATTAATGTACACGACCGTCCGGTGGTGGATGCGGCGCATAGGCGTGCCGAAGAAACGAACGGACCTGCCGCAGCGCTTATGCTCCACGACGGACGCATCATCACAGGCAAGACTTCTAACCTGCTGGGAGCTTCCGCCGCCCTTCTTTTGAATGCACTGAAAGAGCTGGCAGGACTCGACCATCAACGCCATGTCATTTCCCCGGAGGCAATCGAACCCATCCAGAGGCTCAAAACCCTTTACCAAGGCAGCAAAAATCCCAGGCTCCATACGGATGAAGTCCTGATTGCCCTCTCGGTCAGCGCGGCGACAGACCCGGCGGCCAGGCTTGCATTGGAACAGCTTCCCAAGCTAAGGGGCTGCCAGGTCCATACCTCTGTTATGGTAAGCTCCGTGGATATGAAACAGTTCAAAAAATTATCCATCCAGGCGACCTTTGAGGCGAAGTACGAAAAAAATTCTGTATTTTTTGGCGGGAAAGGTGTATAATGTGTTTATTTAGGAGGACATTATGGCAGTAAAATATGTATTTGTAACCGGCGGGGTCGTTTCAGGCCTTGGAAAAGGAATCACAGCCGCATCCCTCGGACGGCTTTTGAAGGCGCGAGGATACACTGTGACCATGCAGAAATTCGACCCTTATATTAACATTGACCCCGGAACCATGAATCCGGTCCAGCACGGCGAGGTGTTCGTGACCGACGACGGCGCGGAGACTGATTTGGACCTGGGACATTATGAGCGTTTCATCGATGAGAGCCTAAGCAAGAATTCCAACGTCACCACTGGAAAAATCTACTGGTCTGTTCTGCAAAAAGAACGGCGGGGAGATTTCGGCGGAGGGACGGTTCAAGTCATCCCCCATATTACGAATGAGATCAAAAACCGATTCTACCGAAATCCTTCCGCAGAACATACGGAGATTGCCATTATCGAGGTAGGCGGAACGGTAGGCGACATTGAGAGCCAGCCATTCTTAGAAGCAATCCGCCAGTTCCAGCACGAGAAAGGGCATGAGAACGTAATTCTCATTCATGTTACATTGATTCCTTATCTGCGCGCATCCCAAGAGATGAAAACCAAGCCCACACAGGCAAGTGTGAAGGACTTGCAGGGAATGGGAATCTGGCCGGACATTCTTGTATGCCGTTCCGAGCATCCGCTTGATATTGGGATTAAGGACAAGATTGCCTTATTCTGCAACGTGCCGTCTGGCCATGTACTTCAAAATCTGGATGTTGAATATCTGTACGAAGCTCCGTTGGCAATGGAAGAAGAGAATCTGGCCGGTGTTGTCTGTGAATGTCTGCACCTTGACTGCCCGGAACCGGATTTGAAGGACTGGACGGAGATGGTAGATTACCTGAAACACCCCAACACGGAAATCACAATCGCATTGGTAGGCAAATATATCCAGCTCCACGATGCATATATCAGCGTGGTGGAGGCGTTGAAACACGGCGGTATTTTCAGCCGTGCCACCGTGAATATCAAATGGATTGATTCTGAGACTGTGACTGCCGGAAACGTAGACGCCCTCATGCAGGATGTCAGCGGGATTCTTGTCCCCGGCGGTTTCGGGCATCGGGGGATTGACGGAAAATTAGAGGCAATCCGGTACGCCCGCACCCACGGCGTCCCATTTCTGGGACTGTGTCTTGGAATGCAGCTCGCCATCGTGGAATTTGCAAGAAACGTGCTGGGATATAACGACGCCCACAGCGCAGAATTAGACCCTAACACCACTCATCCGGTCATCCATATCATGCCGGAACAGATTGGGGTGGAAGATATCGGCGGCACTCTGCGCCTTGGCTCCTATCCCTGTGTCCTTGATGAGAATTCCAAGGCATATCAGATGTACGGAACCAGAGAGGTCCGGGAACGGCACAGGCATCGCTATGAAGTCAATAATGATTACCGGGAAAAACTTACAGCCAATGGCATGAAGCTCTCCGGGCTGTCGCCAGACGGGAATATCGTGGAAATGATTGAGATTACGGAACATCCCTGGTTCATTGCCACACAGGCGCATCCGGAACTAAAATCCCGCCCAAACCGCCCGCATCCTCTGTTCCGCGGATTTATTGAGGCTGCGCTCAAATACCGCGGCTAACATTATGCCTGAACTGAAAACAAATGCATAGACAGATGAAAAAGGGGGATTGCCGGAAAGTAATATTTTCCGGCAATCCCTCCCTTTTCCCTAATTTTCCCTTACACATTTCAACGCCTCTGCCACAACCTGATGCATATCATAATAGCGGTACATCCCCAGACGCCCGCCGAAGATGACCCCTTCCTCTTTCTCGGCAAGCGCTTTATACTTCCCATAAAGGGCATTATTCTTCTCATCGTTCATCGGATAATAAGGTTCTGCCCCTTTCTCCCACGCTGCCGGATATTCTCTTGTAATGACCGTCTTCGGATTTCTCTCCCCTGTATTGCCATATCCTCCCTGACATCCGTACTCAAAATGCTTATGCTCGATAATCCTCGTGTACGGTATCTCATATTCCGTGTAATTGACCACCGCATTTCCTTGATAATTCTCCATATCTAATGTCTCCGTCTCGAACCTTAAACTGCGGTATTCCAATTCCCCGTAACAATAATCATAATAAGCGTCAATCATTCCGGTAAATACAACCTTCTCTGCCTGCTGCTTTAATTCCTCCCGCTCTGCAAAAAAGTCCGTATCCAGACGCACCTCAATCCCTTCCAACATCTTTGCAATCATCTGGGTATAACCGCCCATCGGAATTCCCTGATACTTGTCGTTAAAATAATTATTATCATACACGAACCGAACCGGAAGCCGTCGGATGATAAAGCTGGGAAGCTCCGTCGCCCGTTTGCCCCACTGCTTCTCCGTATAACCTTTCACCAGCTTTTCATAGATATCCTTCCCTACCAGAGAAATCGCCTGCTCCTCCAGATTCTTAGGCTCCGTGATTCCTGCCTCCTGAATCTGCCTGTCGATGATCTCTTTCGCCTCCTTGGGAGTCTTGGCTCCCCACATCTTACTGAATGTATTCATGTTAAATGGCAGATTATATAATTCATCCCCATATCTTGCCACCGGGCTGTTGGTATAACGGTTAAATTCTGCGAACTGCTGCACATAATCCCACACCTCCTTGTCCGACGTGTGGAAAATATGCGCGCCATACTCATGAACTTGAATTCCGTCCATTTCTTTCGTGTAAATATTGCCTCCGATATGTTTCCTGCGGTCAATCACCAGCACACGTTTCCCCGCTTTATTCGCCTCATACGCAAAAATAGATCCGAACAATCCTGCGCCTACAATTAAATAATCATACTTCATCTCTTTTCATCCTCTCTACTCTCTTACTATTTCTGTCTCAATCACGCTTCTTTACCAAACCGAACCTCACAGTCCTTCCGGAAAAATGATATCCCATAACAATCAATCTTCCGATACCCTTCTTCTCGCAATTCTTCCATATACCTTTTATCATAGATTTGCTGCAACGCCTTTTGGGCATCATTCTCCAAATCATCTATCGAATCCGAAACTTTCACTTCCACAATAAATGACCTCCCCCGCAACGAAGGACTTTTCACCATAATGTCAGAACGGCCATTTCCGGTTTCACGGTTAGACTTCACCAAATAATTCTCACTCTGGCTCAATATTCCTGTCAAAAAACCATGATAAAAATTTTCTGCACTGTCATAAAAACTAATGGTTCGGAAAAGCTGACCATTTAATATATCCGTCATCCTCTGGGCATTCCCATTCTCCATTGCACAGTACAAATCATGAAAATCCTCCTTCTTTATCATATCTTTCAGCCAATTCAGGATAGTATTCTGATAAATTGTCTTTACCTCTATATTAGGAATCCTTGCCCGCAAGAAGATAGATGATTCCTTAAAATACTCACTCTCTTTCGTCAGATATCCTGTAAAATAGAGAAAATTCCACAGATTCTCACCATTGTTATACATATCCCCGTAGGTAACTTCTTCATGAACCTGAATATCTAAAGTCCCACCACCTAAAAGTGTTTCAATCTGTCTTTTTGTTTCCCTATCCGCCCTGGCTATCAAGTCCTTTATGATGTCATTAGAACTGGTGTTAATCCAATGTGGACGCGGAAATGCATTGACATCCGCATATAAATCATACATAAAATTGATTACACTCCATGGATTATAGACCTCTGTACTGCCAAACGCATACCCATCATACCATTCTTTCATAACCGTGAAACGGCTCTCTACGCCATAGTACACCATCATCTGCCCCACTTCCGCTTCTGTGAAACCAAAATGCTCACTATATCTCTGGTCAAGTATAGATATAATCTTCAAATGATTCAGCCCGGTAAATATACTCTCCTTTGAAATCCTCAAACATCCGGTTATAACGGCAAACTGCAGATAATCATTCGTCTTTAGCGCAGATTCAAATAATGACCGGATAAAACCTACCATTTCTTTATAAAATCCTCTGAAATACGCATTCTCTAACGGTACATCATATTCATCAATCAGGATAACTGTATTCTTACCTGTAATCTTATACATACACTTACTGAATAGCTTCAACGCACCCCGAACCTGCTTTTCATCTGCTTTTTCATCTGCAATATGGAGGTATTGCTCATATTCTTTCGTCGTGAGCCGTTCTCTCCCCTGCTCAATGACAGTTCTATGCCTGTCAAATTCTGACGCGATCTCCGCCTGCAGTACATAATAGGCATTCTCAAAATCTTCCTGCTTAGCCGATTTCAGCGTCAGATTCATCACAGGATACTTTCCCATTTGGCTGCTATACCTTTCCCCAGCATCCAGAATCTTCATTCCCCGAAAGAGTTCTCTATTCTGACGATTCTTTTCCATATCCCCGCTATCTTCAAAAAAATATCTAAGCATACTTAAATTCAACGTCTTCCCAAATCTTCTTGGGCGGGTAAATAGGTTCACTTTCCCTTTCAGATCCAACAATTCTTTGATAAATAACGTTTTATCCACATAGTAATAGCCAGACTTCACCATATCTTCAAAATTTTCCACACCAATTGGTAATGCTTTTTTCATACAAATACCTCGCTATTAACCACAAACCTACCTACAATTTCAAGTATTTTACATTATACCAAAATCTTATCACGCTGGCAAATTGATTTTCTATCCGTTTATGCCCATTTTGCCGCGCTTCCTTTCTCCGACCTTGTAACCACCAGTTTACGCTCTATCTGCTCTTTCAGTTCATTCACATGGGAAATGATTCCCACAAGCCTCTCCTCATCCGCAAGCTCCGCCAGAATCCGAATTGCCTGCCCCCTGGCCTCATCATCCAGAGAGCCAAATCCCTCGTCTACGAACATGGTATCCAGATGGATTGCCCCTGCCGTGTTCTGGACAATATCGGATAACCCTAACGCCATAGAGAGCGAAGCCATAAATGACTCCCCGCCCGACAGGGTCTTCACATCCCTCACCGAATCGCTTGCCATGTGGTAGATATCCAAATCCAATCCGGCTTGCCCCTGGTTTGCCAGATTCTTCACATCCCGGCACTGTAACATGAATTCACCTGAGGTCATACGAACCAGCCTCTTATTTGCGGCATGTATAATCTGTTTGAAATACTGCCTCTGTACATATGTCTCAAAATCCAGCTTTACCGTCCCGCTTAGATTGCCGTTGGCAGTCCTGCTTAGGTTTCCCACCATCTCATACTGTCTCTGCAAATCTCCATCCTTTTGAAAAAAATCCTTTAACCGGCTCCTCACTTCCCGGTTCTTCTGATTCGCGGTATACAGACGGACATACTCTTCCTGAGCTTTCTTCTGCTGCTTAGCCGCCTCCTGGATCATTTCCCCAATCTGCCCTAAATCGGCTCTTTCCTTTCCCTCCAACTGCTCCTTTAAGGACTTTTTCCTTCCGGACACTTCCTTTACCAGCAAATAGAATTCCTTGATTTTTCTTTCCAGCCCTGCCGCCTCATCCGATGATAGTTTTCCCTCAAGATATGCCGTTTCATCAGCAAATCCTTGAGCTTGAAGCATTGTCCCATAGCCTGTCTGGCATTCCCTTACTTCTTCCTCCTGCTGCCTAAGCGCCGCTTCACTGCTAGCCTTCTGCCCTTCCAGTTTCCTAAGCTCTTCGACGGACTGCCGCTCCTTCTTCTCCGCCTGCCCGTAGGCTGTCTTCGCCGACTCCAGCCTATTCGTCAAGTCATCCATGCGCTCCTTCGCCTGTTCCCGTGAAGGGAAAGGGAGTTTTTCTTCTTTCATCCGGATTTCTGCTTCCAACCGTTTTACTTCCAACAACAACTCTTCATATTCTAACTTTTCCTGCCCATAGGACTGCTCCAGGTTGTGAATCTCTTCTTTCATTCTCTTTTCGTTCTCAGCCGCCTGTGTACACTGCCGCGCCTCTTGCTCCAATCTTACAAGCTCGGCCTGTGTTTTCTCCATGGCGTCTTTATTCTTTACAGTAACTTCCTGAATCTTTCTCCTTATCCTCTCCTCGTCTTCTCCTGAAAACGTATTCCCATCCTCACTACCTTCTTCCCCCGAAAATACATCCCCCATGACCCTTACATATTCTCTGGCAAATGCCTCTCTTCCCGCCTCAAATCTCGCCGCCTGTTCCCGGAACATCGCCACGGCCTGCTCTCTTTTTTCCTCCGCCTGCTCCCGTTTCTTCTTCGCCTGTCCTACTTCCTGCTGCGTCGGCGCGCCTTCCGGAAGCCGTCGGATATCCGGATGTACGCAGGAACCACATACCGGGCATGGCATGCCGTCTTTCAGTCCTCCCGCAAGGATTCCTGCCTGTTCCGCAAAAAAAGCCTGATACCGCTCCTCATATGCTTGGAACGCATCCAGATAAGACTTCTGGGTCTTCTTCGCCTCTTTCTTTCTCCTCTCTAACTCTTTTCTTTCCTGGACAAGCTGCCCACACTGGATTACCAGCTTCTCCAAATCCCGGTTCAGGGACGCAAGCTGTTCCTCCCTAAGTTTCAAGCCTTCCATTCTTCCCGGACTTGCGGCAAATTTTTCTTGAAGCTGCCGCGCCTCCTCTCTCTGTTCTGCTAAATCATCCATCCTTTTTTTTCGCTTATCCAGTTCTTTTTGAAGCTTCTTCTGCATCTTTTGTTCCTTCGCATACTGCTCCCTCAACGTCTCAAGCAGGCCATACTGCGGCAATGCATCCGCCAGCCTTACCACCTCAGCATTACAGGATTTCTCGTGCAGTGCAAGCTCCTTTTCCCGCCGTAATTTTGTCTCGTGCATCTCCTGAACCCTGTGTTTTACGGCGTCCAACCTATGGCTGATGTCTTCGATATTTTCCCTGGTCTTCTTTGCCGTTTCCCGGCTTGCGACAAGCCTTTCCTCCTGAACCTGAACCTTCTTGGCACACTGTGCGGTATGGAACCGTATTTCCCATTCCTTACATTCCTCCTGCCCTTCGGCAAGCTCCTCTTCTTTGCGCCTTACCTGGTCAAAGGCCTCAAACAAACGGTTCACCGTCTCTCCCTCGCTTTTCTTCCCGTTCAGCCTGTCCAGATTTTTCTGGAGGGATGCGGCCGCCTCTTTCTTCTCTTTTTCTAAGGCTTGCCCTTCTTTTATCATCTCCTCTAATGTTTCTATCACTTCTTCATAAGGAATCACCGAATAGCCCTTTAGCTCCCTAAAACGCTCCATAAATGCATCTTCACCCAGATTTTCGTCTGGATTTGAAAGATTTCCTGCAAATTCTACCCGTTCCATCTCTTGTTTTGCAGCCCGCACGTTATCCTCCAACTGGCCGTACAACACCCCCGCGCGCCTCTTTAACTCCTCCTGTACCCGGTAATACAATCCGGTCCGGAAGATTCTCGAAAAAATCCGTCGGCGTTCCTTAGATTCCGCATGGAGTAATTTCAGGAAATCCCCCTGTGCAATCATGGCAATCTGGGTAAACTGGTCTGCATCCATTCCCATAATCTCCACAATCTTCTGGTCTGTCTCCCGCTTCTTCCCACGGTACACATTCCCATCCGGCAGTACCAGCTCCACTTTAGGGGATTCCTTCACATATCTGGGAGAACCGTCTGCATACCGCCGTTTTCCCAGTCTCGTATATTCTGGATTCCGGCGGATGGTATACATTTCCTCCCGGTAGGAGAAGGTATACTCCACATACGTATCCGTCTCTTCCGACGCATACTGGCTTCGCATCATGTTTCCGTCCCGTTTCCCGCCGCTGGTCTGGTCATACAAGGCATAGGTGATTGCGTCAAATACCGTCGTCTTCCCTGCGCCTGTATCCCCGGTAATCAGGAACAGCCCATGCTGCACATCTGCAAAATCAATCTCCGTCTTTTCCCCATAAGACCCGAAGGCTGACATCACTAATCTGACTGGTTTCATGGGTTATTCCTCCTTTGCCTTTCCAAAAATCTGACGCATCATTTCCAGTTCCTCTTCTCCTAACTTCCTCCCCTGCATCTCCTGATAGAAATCGGCAAAATTTTGCAGCGGGTCTTTTAAAGTCAATTTCTCATCCAATTCTGACAGCTTTTTCCTTGTCCGGCCGTTATCTACGCGGACTTCCAAGATATGGCTAAATACCTTCTCAAGCTGTTCTTTCGGCTTGTAGGGTTCTGTCTCGTCTGTCAGTGTTACGCTGATGTAATCTCCCCGTTCGTCATCTTCTGCATGTTCTATGATGTCTTTCAGATTCCCTGTTTTCTTTTTCACATCCCGCAACGGATGTAAGGGCAGAAGCTCAATCAAAGGCGGCTCGCCCTTCTTACCCAGAGTGACCACGGTAAGCGTTTTCTCGTGCTTGCATTCGCTGACAGAATATTTCAGAAGCGTCCCGCAGTAACGGATGTGGGGGCTTCCCACGCTCTGGGCTCCGTGCAGATGCCCCAGGGCCACATAGTCGAACTCCCAAACGGCGCGGATATCTACGTTTTCTAACCCGCCTACACAGAAGGTTTCAGAATCGCAGGTTGCGGGATAGAATACAGGCTTATCACTAAGAGCCGGCTCCTTCTCACAGGCAGGTGCAGAAGCATCCTGTGTGCCGGACACATTTCCCGTATAAAACTGATGGGAGACCAATACATTTCTCCGGTTTTTATAATCGATTTCTTCCCGTGCAAGAAGCTTTTCAACTGCATCCGTATACGTCTGCGGCGGGCCTTCCTCAAATATCTTCTTCTCGTCTGACGGCTTCAGAGCGTCCGTAAACACATTCCGCACATATGACGGCTTCATGAATGGCAGAAGATAAAAATCTACCTCACCGTATGCATCTGAAAGCGTGACCTTCCTAAGCCGCTTTGACGCATCCCTTGGCACGTTTCCTGACAGATGAATCTGGTGCTTTTTCAAGATATCCGACGCATATGTAAGCCTGTCTGCAGAGTCATGGTTTCCGCTGATAATCAATACTGGAATAGAAGGGATAATCTCTGACAGGCTTGTAAGGAATCGGTCGAAAACTGCCACTGCTTCCGCAGACGGCACACAACGGTCATAGATATCCCCTGCAATCACTACGGCATCCGGGCAGAGAGAACGGGCGTAGGCTATGACTTCACTAAGTATGGCCTCCTGCTCCTCTTTCAGACTGTAATGATGAAGCTGTTTGCCGATATGCAGGTCGGACAGGTGAAAAAATTTCATAAATATGTTCCTTTCTATTTACATTTAAAATCATCGGACATTATACTAATGTATGTAAACCAACTTACTTTCAATTATTAAGGAGAGAATTTATGTTACGGGAGATTGACTTAAATAAAGTGTCGGATGGAAAACTGTACGGGAGCAACGATATGGCGAAGACAGACTGCAACGGATGCAGGGGATGTTCGTCCTGCTGCCGCGGTATGGGGAATTCTATCGTCTTAGACCCTCTGGATATCCATAGGCTGACCACAGGATTACAGAAATCCTGTGAAGAATTATTGAATTCCTGTCTCGAATTAAATGTAGTGGACGGCGTTATCCTCCCCAACCTCAGGATGACCGGGAAGGAGGAGGCTTGCGTCTTCCTTCGGGGCGGGCGATGCAGCATCCATTCCATACGCCCCGGACTCTGCCGTCTCTTTCCGTTGGGACGGTTCTATGAGAATCACTCTTTTCAGTATTTTCTGCAGATACACGAGTGTCCTGCGCCAGGCAAGAATAAGGTCAAGATACGTAAATGGATTGATACGCCTGATATCAAACGATATGAGAAATTCATAGCAGACTGGCACTATTTCCTAAAACCTCTGCAGGAATACGCTATGGATTTTGAACATGGGGAGAATATCCAAAAACTCAGTATGCTCATTTTACAGCAGTTTTATCTGAAACCATATGCAGCAGACGGTGATTTTTATCAGGAATTTTACGGAAGGCTGAATGCCTTCTCCAACGCCATCACGTAGACCTGACAGGGATTCCACTCGTCCCACAACGTGGGGAATACTTCAAATTCCTTAAAGCCAAGGCTTAGGTAGAAACGGTTGGTGTCGTCGTATGCCGGATACCTTCCCATCTGTACCGTCTTCACTTGGATAAAGGAATAGCCTTTTGACGCCGCAAATGCTTTCGCCTCTTGAAACAGCTTTGTACCAATCCCCCTTCGGTGGTATTCCTTCAATATGCCCATGACGGATACCTCTACGGTATCCGTTCCGGTTTCATTCATGCACAGGAACCCCACCGGGTTTTCTGCGTCAAACGCCCCAAAGACAAACTGTGACGAACTTTCCGAGATATACTCTTCTCTGGATTCGGGGATGCCGAACCATTCCGGGAGCGCTTCGAGTATCTTTCTTGCGGCTGCCTGTTTTTCTTCCTGGCTATGAATCTGACGTATCATCGTTTCCCTCCGCTTTTTCCGCTTTTTCCTCTTCTGTCCCCATACCCGCAAGTATCCTCTGCGCCTCCTGTACGCACCACATACGGTTGCCCTTTGAAACCACATAGTTGAGGCTGAGCTTAGCACTCTCATTTTCACCAAGCCCCAGATAAATCTGAGCCTCCTTCAGCGCATAATTCACTTTCATCCATGGCCTGACGGCGTTCCCGTTCAAGTCTATCCGCTCATGGAGGAATCTGGACGCCGACTGGTAATCCTGATTCTCAATCGCCCTTGTCAGGTTATTGCCTGCACACAGCATCTCAAAATACTTCCAGTCCCTCTTTCTTCTAAGCCTGGCGTCCGTTACTGCCGCCGTGCCGTTCATCCGTTCATACTCCTGCTGATACTGTGTCTGGCGGGAAATACTCCTAAGGAATGCTTGTTCCAGCTCATGCACCTGCATTCCCATTCCTCTCTTAAAATACTGGTCAGATAATAGAATATAATAATTCGCCCGGAAGATTCCTTTCAGCTTACGGGGATTGATTCCCTGCAAGGTCTCCCATGCCCGGTCGTAATTCCCCTGGCTGTGCTGTGCCAGGGCGATATTGCATAGGATTCTGTCTTTATACAATACCATGCTGTTTCTGCGGATACATGCCTCATATAAAAACGGGTCGCATTCCGTAGCTAGGATTTCTGCAATTTTGACTGAGCCAAGGCGTATGATAAGGCAGGCAATCGCTTCAATCAGTGCATATACGATACAGACGCTTGCCGTAACCAGCACAAAAATAACGCTGCCGAATCTCCATGCCATAACGTAGGAGTCAATCCCGAATACCATATAAAACACATAGACTGCCCCAAGGATACAGATGAAAAATCCGGCTGCCTGATACCGATACAGCTGCGCTCTTCGCTTTTTTACTTCCAATTCCATTACAAAATTCCTCCTATGACTTGTAAAATCTATCCCGGACAAATTCATTATAACACAGAACCGCCAAAAAGGATGCCCATTTATTTAAAAAGACGGCGCAGATAATGTTTCCACCATCTACGCCATCTCTTCTCAATTATTTCTGCACAATATTGATAATCTTCTTAGGAACATAAATCTCTTTCACAATCGTCCCCGTCAGCTTATCCGCCACTGCCGCCTTCCCCGCCGCAATCGCATCCTCCTTGGAGATATCCGCCGCTACCGAAATCACGGCTCTCGTCTTCCCGTTAATCTGCACCGGAACTTCAATCTCATCATCCTTCATTAGCTCTTCATCATAGGTAGGCCATCCCGCAGTAAACACGCTTCCTTCATGCCCTAACTGCTCCCAAATCTCTTCCGCCATATGGGGGGCAAAGGGTGACAGCAGAACCGCCATGGTGGAAAGCGTCTCTTTGTCAATGCCGCCCTCTTTCTTCGCAATCTCAATCAGGTTGTTATTGTGCTCCATGAAACCGGAAATCGCCGTGTTCAAGCTAAAGCTCTCCAGCCGCTTCGTAATATCGCACACCAGCCTATGTCGCTCCTTGACCATCGCCTTCGATGCCTTGACATCCTGATCCTTACTGTCCATCACAAGGTTCCAGACACGCTTCAGGAAACGGTTCACACCGTCAATCCCCCGGTCGTCCCACTCGGCATCTAACTCCGGCGGTCCTACGAACAGCTCGTACATCCGCAGGGAATCACATCCGTAATCCCGCACCAGATCATCCGGAGACACCACATTTCCTTTGGACTTGCTCATCTTGATTCCGTTCTTTCCCGTAATCATCCCCTGATTGAACAACTTCTGAAACGGCTCGTCGAAATCAATCGCTCCGATATCGCACAGGAATTTCGTATAGAAACGGGAATACAGCAGATGAAGCACCGCATGTTCCACGCCGCCGATATACATATCTACCGGA
>OFGE01000603.1_pt1 | contig 38449 bp, 31 predicted proteins | sample 1521681 | NCBI WGS metagenome assembly OFGE01 (sample SAMEA3504093, study PRJEB24116) | mouse gut metagenome | biome: mouse gut; feature: mouse-associated habitat; material: faeces | place: Denmark | collected 2011
ATAGATGGTGCATTTACCCGATGTATGATTTTGCCCACCCCATTGAGGATGCGGTGGAGAAGATTACCCACTCCATCTGTACGCTGGAGTTTGAGGACCACAGGCCGCTCTATGACTGGGTGGTGAAGGAATGTGAGTTCGATCCTGCGCCGCGGCAGATTGAGTTTGCCAAGCTGTATCTGACCAATGTGGTGACGGGGAAGCGTTACATTAAGAAGCTGGTGACGGACGGAATTGTGGACGGATGGGACGATCCAAGGCTTGTGTCCATTGCGGCGCTCAGAAGAAGAGGGTTTACGCCGGAATCGCTTGAGATGTTTATTGAGATGTGCGGCGTGTCCAAGAGCCAGAGTTCTGTGGATTATGCTATGCTGGAATACTGTATCCGGGAAGATTTAAAATTGAAGCGTCCCCGCATGATGGCTGTGTTAGATCCGATTAAGCTGGTGATTGACAATTATCCGGAAGGAGAGACGGAGTATCTGGAAGTGGAGAATAATCTGGAGAACCCGGAACTGGGGATGCGTAAGCTGCCGTTTTGCCGGGAGTTGTATATTGAGCGGGAGGATTTCATGGTTGAGCCGCCTAAGAAGTATTTCCGGCTGTTCCCAGGAAATGAAGTGCGCCTGATGCATGCTTATTTTGTGAAATGTGTAAGCTACGAGACGGACGCTTGCGGGAATGTTACCGTAGTTCACTGTACCTACGACCCGGAGACGAAGTGCGGGACAGGATTCACGGGGCGGAAGGTGAAAGGAACGATTCACTGGGTGGCAGCGCCTTTTGCAAAACAGGCAGAGGTGCGTCTGTATGAGAATCTGGTGGATGAGGAGAAGGGTGTTTATAATAAAGAGGACGGTTCTTTGAACCTGAATCCCAATTCCCTGACTGTCCGTAAGGAGTGTTATGTGGAGGATAGTTTTGCAAAGGCGAAGGGGTGCGACAGTTTCCAGTTTGTAAGAAACGGATACTTCTGTATTGATTCTAAGGATTCATCGCCGGAGGCGTTGGTATTTAACCGGATTGTATCTTTAAAGAGTTCGTTTAAGCTGCCTAAGTAGGGATTTGTCCATGAACGAATTGACAATGAATCTCAAGAGCCATTCTAAGATTCCGCTTTATGAACAGATTTACAGCTATATTAAGACGGACATCCAGAGCGGGAGACTGAAATATCGGGAAAAGCTGCCCTCAACCCGGTCGCTGTCCAGGCATTTAGAGGTCAGCAGGAGTACGGTGGAGCTGGCCTATGAGCAGCTTTTGTCGGAAGGGTATATTGAAGCCAAGCCATACAAGGGATTTTTTGTGGCGCAGACGGAAGAGCTGTACCATTTCAAAAAAGAGCGGATACAGCCTGCCGCTCCCAAGCAGCAGAAGAAGTACAAGTATGATTTCTCTCCTAATGGGGTGGATTTAAGGAGCTTTCCCTACAATGCATGGCGGAAGCTTACGAAGGATATTCTGATGGATGACCGGACGGAGTTATTCCGTTCCGGTGATTCTAAAGGAGAGTATGGTTTCCGCAATGCGATCAGCAGCTATCTGCATCAGGCAAGAGGGGTAAACTGTTCGCCGGACCAGATTATCGTTGGCGCGGGAAGCGACTATATCCTGATGCTCCTTAGCATGGTCTTGGGGAGAGGGCACAGGATTGCCTTTGAGGATCCGGCGTACAAGCAGGCGTATCACATGGCCAATGCGTTATCTTATGAAACAGTTCCGGTATCTCTGGATAAAAGCGGGATGATGGTTTCCGCGCTGGAGGAGTCTGGCGCGGATATTGCGTATGTGACGCCGTCCCATCAATACCCTATGGGTATCGTGATGCCCATCAACCGGAGGATGGAGCTTCTTAGATGGGCGGCGAAGGGGGAGGAACGGTATATCGTAGAGGACGACTACGACAGTGAGTATCGCTATAAGGGAAAACCGATTCCTGCCCTCCAAGGGTATGACGCCCATGAGAAAGTCATTTATCTGGGGACATTTTCCCGCTCGGTTGCGCCGGCAATCCGGTTAAGCTATATGGTGCTGCCGCAGCCTCTTATGGATGTATATGAGAGAAAAAACAGGTTCGTGCATTCTACCGTTTCCAAGGTGGATCAGTTGATTATGCAGAGATTTCTTGAAGAAGGGTATTATGAACGGCATCTCAACAAGACGAGGGCGCTGTATAAGAGCCGTCATGACGTGCTGTTAGAGGGGCTTAGGCCTATGTCGGATATTCTGGATGTTTCCGGGGAACATGCGGGCGTTCACCTGCTTTTGACCTTCCATAACGGGCTGTCGGAAAAAGAGCTGCTCCAAAGGGCGGCAAAGGAGGATGTGCGTGTGTATGGGCTTTCGGATTACCGGATTAGGCAGGCTTTGGAGGAAAAGCCGACCATTTTGCTTGGCTATGCCAACCTGACGGAAGAGCAGATCCGGGAGGCAGTGGAGATATTGGAGAGATGTTTCCGATGCTCGGGAGATCAGAATGGAACAAAGTGAATGGGGCTGTCGGGAAATAGATAGTCCAATGCTCTGGAGGCGGCGATACATATATATTGCCGCCTCCATAAACTATAAGTCTTTAAACACTTCCATCTGTTTCTTCAAATCCTCTACGATTTCTCTGTTGGTATCCATGCGCCCGGTAATATCCGCCATGTCTTCAACGAGGATTTGGGCGTTTCCGGCAACCCCGGTAATTCCGGAGGCGCTTTCGTCGATTGCTTTCGTGATGCTTCCAATCGAATCGGCGATTTCCGTCATGGAATTCCTAAGCCGCTCGGTTCTGCTGTTGAATGCGTCTATCATTTCTTTTACATAGTCGGCGTCTTCTTTATACTGCCTTCCGGAGCGGACGAATTCCTGAAATTCGGTTAAAATGGTTTCATTCAGGTAATCTGCCATGTCTTTGGAATGGCCGGACAGGTTATATACGGCGTCTGTGACGATTTTATTTACTTCCTGTATGCGCTCGGCAGTCTCGCCGCATGAGGTTGCCAGGCTTTTAATCTCACGGGCGACGACCGCAAACCCTTTCCCGGCTTCGCCTGCCCGCATTGCCTCTACCGAAGCGTTTAAGGCAATCAGGTTTGTCGATGACGAGATTGACATGATATCTTTGGTCAGGCTGTTTACCTGGTCTACGCTCTTGCTGTTTTCGATTGCCTTCCCGAGGACGGCAAGGATGTCGGCGGCCTTTTCCCGTATGGCGTCTGTGTTGGTCTGCGCCGCGGCTTCCATCTCGTTTGCCCGTACCTTCATTGCGGTTGAATATTCTGTGATTGCGCTGCATTCCTTTGACATGTCATGGACGTCGGTTTTGATGTCGGCCGCGCTGTGGTTTATATTTGCCGCGTTATTCGCTACTTTCCGGATTACCGTGGACAGAGAGCCGGAAAGTGCGGACAGCCCTTTCGCGCTTTCGTTGGAGGTGCGGGTATGTTTCAGTACCTCTTTGGTCACATCGTCAAGTGAGGTGGAGCTTTCCTGCAGCGTGTTTACCGTACCCTGGATAGGCGTGATTACATATTTCCGGATAATCCGTACGGCGGCGAGTATCAGCAGCAGGCAGGTGACGACAGAGGCTGCTGCGATGATTAGGGAGACGACGTATACGGCAAAAAGATGCTGACGGGCCTTTGTGGTCTTTGCCTTGACGGCGGCATACAGGTTATTGGCGTTGCCCTCCATCGCGTCGCCGAAACTTGCCACATCGCCGTTTGCATAGGCATATGCGTCTTCTGTCTTACTGTCTGCGCTGGCGCATACGAGAAATACCAGAGCGTGCTTAAAAGAGTCGTAATTTGCCAAAAGCTTGGCGTATTCCTCTTCTTCGTCTTCTGTAATGTATTTTTTATATTTGTCCAGAAATGATTCCAGTTTTTTTTCTTCTTCTTTAATCTGCGCCACGATGGCAATCATGGAGTTATAGTCGGCAGCCACGATGTGGGAAAGGGCGATTTCATGGATTTTCGTGATGGAATAGCGGATATCCTGCAATGTTTCGGAGCCGACCATATAGTTGTCTACAATTTTCGAGGCGTTTGAATTGACCGTGTTGAGGCTGAAAACCGACAGGAGATTTGATACAAATGCCACGATTCCCAGGAGTATGACGGGGATGATTAAACGTTGTTGTATGCGGAGTTTCTTCTTCATATTGTTTCTTGAATCCTTTCGAGAGATTGAATCTATCTGGCAGAGACATTTTCTGCCATTTCATCTAGCTGTTCCTGTATGCTCTGGCCGGAAGGGTTTAAATCCGCCATATTTTCGGCAAATTTTGAGACAGGGTCCCAGAATTTGCCGCCGATTCTCTGCAGCTGTGAAAACTCAGACTGCTCTAACAGGGCGGCGATTGCCGGAGACTGCTTTATAACCGGGGACTCTGCAACTGCGACGTTAGAGGGCCCCTGGCCGCGCAGTTCAAACCGGAGCTGCTGGTTTTTTTCATTTGTAATCCATTCTGCAAGCCGCGCCGCCCATTTGGGCTCTTCGGAGTAGGCGTTTACACCGATGAGCTTGCAGCCGGAAAAGGAAGCCATCTGTATCTGGCTGCCGTTACAGGTGTAGGTGGGAAGTTTGGCGGCCCGGGTGTTTTCGCCCCAGGCTTGCGTGACCGCGACTGCGTTCCATACGCCGCTGATGCCTGCGACAACGGAACCGTTTTGTACCCCGGCAAGGAATCCTTCGTCCGTGCGGTTTACAAATCCCGGGTTTCCTGCGATTCTAAGCATGGCGTTGGCAACGTCGATGCCCTTGATTGCTCCGTCCGTCTGGTTCCAAGTACAGTAATTGGTGATTCCGTCGTCGTTAAGTCCTATTTTCAAGTCCGTATTGCCAAAGAATGAATAGACATACCATGCGGAAGACCAGTCCATGGAAAACAGCTTGCCGTTCGCCGCAGCAGCCTGCAATATCCCGTCCAGTGTCTTTGCCTGTTCATCCGAAATGTACTGATTGTTATAGTATAAGAAATATCCATTATCTGCCGTCAGCGGATAGGCGTAAAGCTGACCGTTTATCGAGGCGGCTTCTACGGCGCTGGGAAGATTTTTTGCCTTGATTTCATCTGCATTTTCGATGGGGTCTAATGCCCCGGCCGCCGCCAGCGCGTGTAGTTGGTCGTCTGCAAACGTGAATACGTCCGCGCCTTCTTCCAGCCCGCCGATTAATGCGTCTTTGCATTGGGATTCTCCCTGCACTTCAAATGTAATCTGCAAATCAGCCTCAGCCTGATAGTTTGCCTGGAAGCTCTGGATGATTTGGTTCATCAGTTCGGCGTCCTCCTCGGCGCCCCAGACTACCAGTTCTGCTTTTTTGGGTTTTGATTGTTCAAGATCTGCGTCTTTGACCGTATGGCACCCGGTCAGTGATACGCTGCACAGGATGCCGAAAAAGAATCTGTATGCATTTTTTCTCATATGTATTCCTTCCTTTATGTTCTTGTTTTTCAGCGGATAAATTATAACATGGATAGGAGTTCGTTTCAATATGGGAGTTTAGCGCAGCGTCTTTTTTTGCAGCAGCGCAGCCTTCCGGCTTCACTCAACGATCAGGTCATATGTCTTTTGAATATAATGGAGGTAGTGAATGACAGATGAGGTTTTGTAATGGCACGATGGCTTTCACGCATAAAGAGCCTTTGTTACGGCAACGGAAGCATTACATGCAGTGGGGAGGACGGTTATGGCAGGCATCTTGAGGGTTCCCGGGAACAGGCGGGCGCTGAAGACCTGAAATGTGTAAAGTTTTCTAAAATACAAGGAAAATATTTAGTTCTTGAAGAGAAGGTAGACGGCGCGAACTGCGGCGTCAGTTTTGGCAGAGACGGAAGAATGTACCTCCAAAGCCGCGGGCATTTCCTGAACGGCGGGTACGGGGAGCGCCAGTTCGATTTGTTTAAACTGTGGGCGGGATGTCCCTTATAGGGAGCTGTTAGCCAGAAACCCAAAAAGGGCGAGGAGATGATTGGGGAATTGGAGATTCCGGCATCCTCCAAAGTCATACATGACCTTTTGGCTCTGGCATCATTTTTCATATTCTTATATGGAATCAAAAAAGGAAATCTGCGTATTTTAAATTTGTTTTGGAACTTACGGTAAGCTTCCCTCATAGAATGTATAGTGAAGGGAGCGATTTTTTATGAGTATGAATGGAATTGACATCAGCAGATGGCAGGCAGGGATTAATCTGGCGGCAGTGCCATGTGAGTTTGTGGTTATAAAAGCGACAGAAGGGACTACTTACGTGAATCCGTATTGTGACCAGCATTTCCGGCAGGCAGCAGAACTTGGAAAAAAGCTGGGAGTCTATCATTTCGCTGGCGGCGGAAATGCAGTCGCGGAAGCCGAGTATTTTGTTAAAAATATTAGAGGATACATCGGGCGGGCAATGCTGGTGCTGGATTTTGAGATACAGAATATGGCGGACGGGGCGGCCTGGTCGAAACAGTGGCTTGACAGGGTTTTTGAGCTGACCAGGGTAAAACCGGTGATTTATATGAGTAATTATATGGCGAATCATCTGGATTGGAGCAGTGCGGCAAAGGCGGGATATCCGTTATGGAACGCCTATTACTATGCTTATGGGACTCCGATGGGTTATAATCCCAATGCGCCTTTGCCGGAAAGGCTTGGGGCGTGGGGGAAGGCGCTGTTGTATCAGTATACTTCCGAGGGAAGGCTTGGGGGGTATAACGGGTATCTGGATCTTGACGTATTTTATGGAAACCCTGATGATTGGGAGCATTATGTAAGAGTAAAGGAAACGGAAGACCCGACGCCGCAGCCTGACCCAACGCCGCAGCCCACAATTACCTACAGGATACAGCCCGGAGATACGCTTGGCGGTATTGCTGCCAGATATGGAACGACAGTGCCGGCGCTGGCTCAACTAAACGGGATTACGAACCCCAACCGTATCTATGCAGGGCAGGTAATAAGGATTCCTGTGGGTTCGACTCATCCGGTGGAGCCGGCTTACTATGTGGTAAGACGCGGGGATACTCTGGGCGGGATTGCAAGAAGATTCGGCACGACATACCAGAAGCTGGCGCAGCTAAACGGAATACGGAATCCCAATCTAATTTATGTGGGGCAGAGGTTACGGATCCATTAGCAGTAAGGGCATAGTGATATTTCAGGATATTGCTATGCCCTTTGTATGCGCAGACCCGTGCAGAGGAAATCTTTTCTGAGATTCGGCGGTGTTCATTCCCTAACGCACGCTTGATTTTCAGCGGACGGCCGATAACCTCTGATAAAAATGCGGAAAGGCGTTCGGGGTAAACCTCTGCATCAAAGATGTTCTGTAAGAACAATTATGTAAGCGGTATTCTCTTTCTGGTTTTATCTTTGGTAGGTGAAAAAAATCTTTCGTTCCCGAAAAATAGTTATTTCGTTCCCTATGCTTGAAAAATGAGAAAGGATTGCCGATATAATAAATGAGAACCGTTGTTGGAATTGAGGTGATGGATTTTGGATATTGCGGTAGTGGATGACGAAAGGGCGGTCAGAGAGCATATATGTGGCTTGATAAAAAAGCAGAAGCCTGTAAGCCGGATTAAATCCTACGCCACAGGGGAGGAACTGCTGGCGTCAGGAGAATGGTTCGATCTTGTTTTCCTTGACGTCCGGATGTCCGGCATGAACGGTATCGAAACAGCAAGGCGTCTGCGGGAAAAGCAGGAGAAAACGGTGCTGATATTCATTACAGGAATTAAGGAGTATGTCTTCGACGCCCTTGACCTGTATGCATTCCAATATTTGCTGAAGCCTTTGGATGAGAAGAAATTTGCAGAAGTCCTTGAACGTGCGGAGAAAGAAGCGGTCAGAAAGAAAGGAAAAAGAGAACTGTTTATAAAGGCCAGAAACCTAAGAATTGACCAGAACGATATTTTGTATATCGAGAGCCGGGGGAAGAAGGTAGAGATACACACAGTCAGGGAAAGCATAGAAATCTATGCCTCTATGGAAGAATTGAGCGGGCAGTTAGAAGAAGGATTTTACCGCTGCCACCGGGCGTATCTTGTAAATATGGCGCATATTAAAGAATACGGCAATGACAGCATCACCCTTGCGAATGGCGAAGAAGTGTATCTGGCAAAGAAGAAGTATGGTGAATTCGTGAAGGCTTATATGTGGTATTTACAGAATGGCGGTGTTTCCTGTGTTTGAGGTATTAAATATCCTTTTCCCGTTTCTCCTCTACCTGTCTCAGGGATGCTGTCTGCCGTATTTTTACGGAAACTTCCTGGAGGGGAGGATGAAGAATAAGCGTCTGAACGGCCTGGGGGCGGCAGCCATGTATGTGGGATTGAAGATGGCGCTTGAGCAGATAGAACTTTGGGAAATCTGGGATTACAGGACGGCAGTCTGGAGACTTGGGGCGGCGCTGTCCATTTTGGCTGTTCTTGCCCTCTGTTTTTATCGGGCGTTTCGTTTAATTACCGTTTTTCTTGTGGTTGCTTTTCAGGCGATTGCAGACATCAGCCGTTATGCGTCGGTTATTTTGCTTGGCGGGCTGGGGGATAGGATGCTCTATGTGTGGAACTGGTGTTTCGGACATGGCGTCATCCAGTCGGAAAATGCCTTTCGTATCGCAGTCAATACCGGTCTGATTTGCGAGTGGATTCTGGAGTATCTTGCCATTGCGCTGCTTATGTACCTGCCCCTGAAAAAAATCGTGGAAAATTTCCATGAAAAGGAGTATGCCATTCACAAGACGGAGCTTCTGTTCATTCTTACTCCAGCGGCTGTGGGCATGTTGATTTGTTTGCTGCTGCGTATCATAATTGTCACAATGGAGGATGGTTTCTCGAAAACACTGTATCAAAGATATCCGGTATTGAACATAGTGCTTCCGGCAATCCTGCTTTTGTCGCTGCTCTCTATCCTGCAAGGGGTGAAGTTGTTTCAGGACATGGTTTACTGGAACCGGGAACAAAGCGGCAGAATCATCCTTGAGAAACAGGTAGAAAGCTTAAAGGAGCATATGGAAGAGATGGAGCGGGTCTATTCCGGCATCCGCAGTATGAAACACGACATGAAGAATACGCTCTCCGTCATATGGCAGCTTTCTGCCGGGAATCAAGCTAAGGATAATGAAGAGCTTAACGCTTATTTGTCAGAGCTTAGCCGAAATTTTGATAAGCTGGAAGTCCGTTTTCAAACCGGGAATACGGTCGTGGATACCTTGCTGAATATGAAATACCATGAAGCGGTGCGGAAGATGCCAAAGTTTGGGATGGATGCAAAGCATCTGATGTTTCCGCAAGAGCTTCATATCCGAAGCTATGATATTGGCGTTATCCTTGGAAATGCCTTGGATAATGGGATAGAGGCGTGCAGGAGGATGAGCGAAAAGGATGCGCATGCAGAGGTTTTTATCCGGCTGTCCTCTTTGCAGAAAGGGAATCTTCTGATTTTGAAGGTGGAGAACAGCTTCGACGGGTGGATTGCAAGAAAGGGGCAAGATGAGTTCCCGGTGACAGGGAAGGCAGATAAAAATTCCCATGGGATAGGGCTTGCCAATATTAAGAGTACCGCAGAGAAATATCAAGGAGCAATGGATTTTCGTGTGGAGGGCAAGGTATTTATCTTGTCTGTGATGATGAAGAATGAGGGAAATTTGGAGTAACTTAAAATTTGGATGGAATAGTTTAGAAGAATCGGTTGGAGGGACGAAAATGGAGTTTGGAGTGACTGGGAAATCAAAGAGATACGGGATGGAAGGGCAGTATCAGAAGAATGAGGCGGCTGCTCATAATGCAGGCATGAGTTTTGCAGAGCTTGCAGCTGCAAAATCGAACGAGCTTTTTATGGGCGAAACTTATCAGGAACGTCTGGACAAGATAGGGGATAAAAACTCGGCAAATGCTTTTCGGGAAGCCTATGCAAAGAAAATGGCTGGCTCTGTGGATTATGTTTCAGCCGTCAGCCAATTATTCAACGCCGGAAATATAGAGGCAACGAATTTTGCAGACGGATTTTCACAGTATCATGTCATAACCCATGTGGGAAATGCGGACATTTCTCCGGCAAACTGGCAGAGGAATGATTTTCCTTTTTGGAAATATTTTCAGAAAGATACCGACGCAGACGCATTGAACGGTTGGCGTCCTACAGGCGAGAATCCACCCCAGACACGCGGGGATCTGCAGAGAAATTACGGAAGTATCGGTCCTGGACGGATAGCGATACTCATACCGGAAAAGCTTCAGCAGAAAATGGACGCCGATCCTGCTTATGCGAGACAGATTGTGGCGAAGCTCAGGCAGTGGAAGGAGGATTACGACAGGTGGGACAATACGGTGGCGGCGTCCTATGGAGGTAATGTGGCGGGGCATCAGGCGAGCAAGAGCTATGTGTTTGATTTGGATGAGAACGGAGATGTGAGGAACTGCACCGTTACCAGCTGCGGCGGGGAGCTTACCGGTCCTACGAAGGAAGAGATAGAACAGTTTGAGGCTGAGCAGTTGAGGAAGTGGAAGCTGCGCGTAAAATACATTCAGATTATGGAGGAGGGCGGAAAGCAAAAGAGACTTGAGGAACTGGATGCGCTGCGTTACTTTCAGAACCAGCTTGTGAGGCAGGATAGGCCGGGGATATAAGCAATCAAGGAAAGGTGGTGAGGATGAGGCGAAGGCGAAACGAAAAAGGTTGTCTGATATTTTGGGATAGATGCCCGGACTTATGTAAGAGGGCAGGAGGCAGCCCCGACTGACAGAGGGGCTGCCGTTTTTTGGGAACCTCTATTTTGCTATAGCAGATATCCGGCAAGTTTACTTCCTTATAACTGGAAACACTTGATTTTTCTGTATTTTCAATATACCTTAATGGACGAAGTCCACCCGCCCCGCCAAGGGGCATGCATTATGGTGTGCCCTTGGGTATACCCATGAGGCATCCTGCTATCGTCCTTGTGGGTAGACGGACAGATGGGTAGGAATACTCTGATTTGGAGCACATCAGGGATTTTGGCACATTGTTCCGTATATAAACAGGTGCTCCGGAAAAGAGGAGATTATGAGTAAATCGACAAATGAAGAATTGATGGCATTGATTGAAAAGGCTGTGGCAGGGGACAAAAAGTCTCTCGAAACGGTACTGTCAAGTGTGCAGGAGTTGGTCTTCAACCTTTCCCTGCGGATGCTGGGGACATTCCCGGATGCTGAGGATGCGTCTCAGGATATCCTCATTAAGGTTATGACCCACCTGTCGTCCTACAAAGGAGAAAGCGCTTTTTCCACCTGGGTATTCCGCATTGCAGCGAACCACCTCAAAGACTACAAAAAGCATATGTTTGCGAAGTTCCCGCTTAGTTTCGAGTTTTACGGAGACGACATAGAACATGCGGACATCCGAAACGTGCCGGATTTGACCCAGGATGTGGAAAAATCGATTTTGGCGGAGGAATTGAAACTGTCATGCACGAATGTCATGCTGCAATGTTTGGACGCCGAGAGCCGGTGTATTTTCATTTTAGGAACTATGTTCAAAATAGACAGCCGGATTGCCGGGGATATCCTTGGGATTACTCCGGAGGCATACAGGCAGAGGCTGGTGAGGGTACGGCGGAAGATGGCAGATTTCCTTTCCGAATACTGCGGCGAATACGGAAAGGGGAAATGCAGGTGTGCGGACAGGGTAAACTACGCAATCCTAAGCCACAGGCTCACGCCCAATCAGTTGTGTTTCACAGAGGCTGCGGCATTAGGGCAGACTGCGCTCAAGGTTAAGGAGGCTATGGAAGAAATCGACGATTTATCTCAGGCATTTTCGTTCTGTAAGGCTTATGAGCCGCCGGAGAGACTGAAAAAATTCGTGGAAGAGTTCCTTAATGGTACGTCTTATTCTGTGGTGACGAATGCGTAAGGAGGAAGAAAGATGAATACACAGTTGATTTTGGATTATCTCACAGATTTGGGCAAAAATAATGAACGGGAATGGTATCATGCGCATAAGGCAGAATATAAGGAAGCCAATGCAGAATTTGAATTGTTGCTTAAAGAACTTATTTTGCGGATTGGAGAGTTTGACAAAAGCGTTCTCCATAATGAGCCTAAGGAGCTTACCTTTAAGCTGGTGAGGGATACGCGGTTTAGCCATGATAAGTCGCCTTATAACCCGGCGTTCCGCGCTCATATTTCCTCCAAAGGGAAACTGCCGGTTCCTGTGGGGTATTACCTGATGATAAAGCCGGATGGGCAGTCGTTTTTGGGCGGCGGGCTTTTTGCGGATATGTTCAAGGATGCGACGGCGATGGTGCGGGATTTTATTGCGGCGAACGGCAGGGAGTGGGAGGAGATTCTGAACGAACCTGATTTTAAGGAGAATTTTACCGTACAGGGAACGGCGCTCAAAAGGGTTCCTGCCGGATATGGACAGGAGCATCCTCAGGCAGAATTCCTGAAATTCAAAAGCTGGTATCTGGAATATCCGGTTGCAGATCATGAATTTGGAGACGGGGAAGCATTTCTTGGCCATGCGGCCCGGATGTTTCGGATTATGAAACCATTCAATGATTTCCTGAACCGGGCGCTTGCGGACTTCCGGATGCCGGAGAGAAAGTAAAAGAGTTGTGCAGGCCGGCAACGTTTCATCAGATTGACGGGGAGGTGCAGGAATCTGCGCCTCCCTGCTTATTTTTTGATTTCTTTATACTTTCCTTATAATTTTGCCTTATTCTTATCTTGTAGTCCATTGATAGAGCGTGAATATGCTGTCAGGTATCCGGCCAGACAGCATATTCACAGACAGGAAACAGGAGGAAAGGTCCATGAATCAAAACATCTTAGAGACAAAGTGTCTCACAAAATCATTCCGTAATCATAATGCTGTTAATCAGATTTCACTTGCAGTACCAAAGAACCAAGTATATGGACTTCTTGGGCCCAACGGCGCAGGAAAATCTACCCTGTTAAAAATGATGACAGGAATCCTGCGTCCTACAGACGGGCAGATAATCTTTGACGGTCATGTATGGAGCAGGAAAGACCTTGCGGATATTGGCGCCTTGGTGGAGACGCCGCCCATATATGAGAACCTGACGGCATGGGAGAACTTGAAAGTACGTGGCCTGATGCTTGGCATACCGGATGGAAGAATCCGAGAAGTACTGGAATTGGTGGATTTAGAAGACACAGGGAAGAAAAAGGCAGGTACATTTTCTTTGGGAATGAAACAGAGGCTTGGAATTGGAATTGCACTTTTTTCCAGGCCGAAGCTCTTAGTGCTTGACGAGCCGACAAACGGATTAGACCCCATCGGCATTCAGGAGCTTCGCGAAATGATCCGCAAATTCCCGGAAGAGGGAATCACAGTCATTGTCTCCAGCCATATTCTTAGCGAGATTGCCCAGACAGCCGACCATATCGGGATCATCGTAAACGGCGCGCTTGGATACCAGGGCGGGATGCCAGAGCCAGACCGTCTGGAAAAATTATTCATGGAGATTGCGGCAAAGAAGAGCATTTCTTTAGAAGCGTCAGGAAGAAGACGGAAGGAGGCGAGATAAATGCGGAAATATTTTCTTGCGGAAAGGATGAAGAACCGTCATACTTCTACGGGAAAACTGCCGGTTTTCATGCCGATGATTTCCGTCGTTCTTGCGGCGTGGCTTACGGGGGATTATTTTACGATTAGCAGTTATAACTGGTGGTATATGATACTGCTTCCGGGGATGCTCTCGCTGGTTTGTTCCGCTGTCGGAAACCGGGATAAGAAAATGGAAAACCGCGGGATACAGACGCTCCCGGTAAAAATCAGCTCAGTCTGGGACGGAAAGATATTGTATGGTATCCAATGTTTGGGGATCTCGCTGCTTGTGTTCTTAGGCGCGGCGATATTCATAGGTAACGGGCTTGGGCAGATTGCAGGGCAGGTATTTTGCATCCGGCCGAAGGCAGGGGAGCAGTTTTTGGCGGTAGTGGTCTTATTTGTGACTTCGCTGTGGCAAGTGCCGTTCTGCCTGTTCTTACAACAGCTCATAGGTACGATTCCCATGATACTGCTCCATATGGGAAGTTATATCCTGATTTCGGCGGAGCTGTCGCTTCATTCCTTCTTTATGTCGCTGCCGGGAGGGATTACGGCAAGGCTGATGTGTATGATTTTAAAAGTACTTCCAAATGGACTGGCGGCAGAACCAGGCAGCCAGACGTTTACACCGGAATTGTTGGATTTTAGAGGATTGCCGATAGGAATCGCTGCCTCTGTCTTCTGGTTTTTGACATTCTGGCTGGTGGGCCGTAAGTGGTATGAGAGGAAGGAGGGACAGTAAAAGATATGTTTTCGGATGAGAAAAAGAAAAGAGAATTATACCGAAATATACAAGGAGAGCTGTGGAAAATGCGCCATACGTGGATTCCTGTGCTGCACATCCTGATTCCTGTTCTGGGGATTCTGGTATTTCTTTACTATTATTCTTTTGCAGCATGGAGTGACGAGGGGAAGATATCAGGATATATACAGGTACTGTCCATCGCATTTCCTCTGATCATAAGCGGAATCTGCTCGATGTCCGTGGAGATGGAGGAAAAGGGGCATTTCCAGACATTTCTTGGAGTGGCGGTGAACCGGAGGAATCCGCTTCTTGCAAAATGGATCGTGTTGTCAGGTATGGGATTTGCGGCAATTCTTCTGGCGGTCCTTGGATTTGCCGGAGGATTTCGGGCGCTGTCAGGGAAGGCGGCGCTGTCGGCGGGACAGTACTTGGCCCTGGCGTGCGTGCTCTGGATGGAAGGTGCGGACTTGTACCTGCTTCACCTGTTTTTGAACCTTGAATTTTCAAAAAGTATTTCTCTGTGTGTGGGAACGTCGGAACTGGTGATTTCCGCGCTGTTCCTCACCGGGCTTGGGGAGGGACGGTGGCAGTATTTTCCCTGTACATGGGGTGGCAGATGGGGCGGATATCTGTTACAATATTGGATGGGAAATGGAGCGTCGTCAGCAGAATATATGACGAAAAGCCTGATGATTGGCATGGCAGTCTCGCTACTGTTGTGGAGCGGGATTTTCCTGTGGTTTCCTTCCTATGAAGGAAGGCAGAGTAAGGATTGATTTAGGAGGAAAGGTCAGTTGACCGGGAAGCAGCGATATGACGAAGATATTGGCAGTAGATGATGATGTGCAGATCTTGAAACTAATCCGAAACGCACTGGCAAAAGAAGGTTACGAGGTGACGGTGCAAAGTGACCCGCTGGAACTAAAGAAAATGAAGCTTACGGATTACCAGCTAATCCTTTTGGACGTCATGATGCCAAAGGTGGATGGATTTACGTTGTGTGAGGAGATTCGGGGCAAGGTGGACTGCCCGATTTTGTTCCTGACGGCGAAGACGAAAGAGGCGGATATCATGAGGGGGCTTGGAATCGGCGGGGATGATTACATCACCAAGCCCTTTGGAATCGGCGAATTACGCGCTCGGGTGAAGGCGCATCTGCGAAGAGAGACAAGAGAGAAAAAGCATGTGGTGTCGGTAAATGGCGTCCGGTTCTATTTGAAGGAGAAGAAGGCATACTATAGCGGGAAAGAGCTTGGGCTTACCAAGAGCGAGTATGCTATCTGTGAATACCTTGCGCTGAACCGCGGGCAGGTATTTTCAAAAGACAGAATCTATGAGCATGTATTTGGGTATGAGAAAGAAAGCGACAATTCTGTGATTACGGAACACGTCAAGAATATCCGGGCAAAAGGCAAGAAGGCTGGCTTTGAACCTATTGAGACGGTGTGGGGGATTGGATATCGATGGAGGTAAAGGGCAGACAGAAAACAATTTCATCGGTGTTTTTCAGATATGCCTGTTTCTACACCGCAGGCGTATTGTTCTGGATGTTTCTGGTGTTCGTCGTTTGGTATGTGCTGGATTTAACAGGCGAAGTCCTCCCGGCGAACCATATGGAGACGCGGCTTAGTGAATCAGCAGAGGAGATATGCAAAGCCCCTAAGGTTACGGAAGACCTATTGCCGGAGGGGTGCGGATATGGGGTATACCAATCGGACGGAAAATGGCTGTATGGGACATTTTCCGGAGAAGAAATAGAGCAGGCATGGGAACACTTTAGAAAGAACAGCATTTATGCCCGTAAAAGAGGGTATTACCGGTTTTTGTCCCGTGATTCAGGGGAGATATGTATTGTAAAGTATGAGATTGCGACAAGGTTCCGGAACGGATTTCTGGGGAAATATCTGCCGAGCCCGGATATTCTCTTGATTCTGAGCTTTCTTGCGCTATTCCTCGTCCATACGGTTTTGACGTCCCGCCATTTTGGAAGATATATGAAAAAAAGGCTGCTCGTCTTGAATGAGACTACGGCAAGGATACGGGATGAGGATTTGGAATTTGAGGAAGAACATTCTGAAATAAAGGAAGTAGAGGATGTCTTAACTTCTCTGAACCAGATGAAGGAGGCGCTAAAAGAGTCGCTCTATCGGCAGTGGAATCTGGAAAAGGGCAGGGAAGAGCAGATTGCGGCGCTTGCCCATGATATCAAGACGCCCCTTACGGTCATCCGGGGCAATGCGGAGCTGCTTGCGGAAGGAAATCTAGGGGAAGAAGAGCGGGAATATGACTTGGATATCCTGCAAAGTGTGTCTATGATGGAAGAATATCTGGCAATATTGAATGGAATTTTGGCAGAAGAGGGGCAAAAAGGAACATCTGATGTGAATGAGGCGCAGATTTCTTGTTTAAGCCTTGCTGAGTTATTTACGGAACAGGCAAGGCTTCTTGGGGCTGCAAGGCAGTTTGGGATTGTTTTTTACAGAAAGGATTTGTATGGAGAAGTTTTGTGTAATAAAAACCAGCTTCTGCGGGCATTTCAGAATATTTTAAGTAATGCCATGGACTATAGCCCTAAGGACGGCGAGATCGAGGTTTTGCTGGAAATGAAAGCGGAGGGTGGAAAAGAGTATTTTACAGTCACCGTTGAAGACCAAGGGACAGGATTTTCGGCACAGGATATCAGACACGCCACAGAGCGGTTCTATCAAGGCGATCAGAGCAGGAGCAGTAAGCTTCATCATGGGATTGGACTCCATACCGCCAAAAGATTTGTGGAAGCACAGGGAGGGGAGCTGGTGATCGGAAATGCGGGAACTCATGGAGGGAGGGTAACGATGTTGATATTAAGTTTACCCTGCTAGTGTGCTGTCTGGCGAAACTCCGCAGGATATTCTTAGAATTAATGGTACAAAATATTGTACAGAATATTGACAATAACATTTAGGCTGTATATACTATAGGCAGAGGAGTGTGATGGATTATGATTGCAACGAATTTTTCTAATGTAAGGAATCATTTTAAAGAAGTATGTGACAGGGTTGTACAAGAGTCTGATATTGCAATTATCACGAGGAAAAATGATGAAAACGTTGTTCTGATGTCACAGGCGCAGTATGATAATTTGATGGAAAACCTTTATATCAGAGAGAGTAAGGCAAATTATCAATGGCTGAAAGAATCGATTCAACAGGCGGAGGCAGGGAAACTTGTCAGATTTGAAGTGGGGGATTAAGGATGAATGTATCTTTCACTCCCAATGCATGGGAAGATTACCTCTATTGGCAGAAGACAGATAAACGGATTTCTAAAAGAATCAACGAATTAATAAAAGATATTATGAGAAATCCGTTTGATGGAATCGGAAAACCCGAAGGGCTAAAGCATGATCTTGCCGGAAAGTGGAGCAGGCGGATATCGGATGAACACAGGATAGTCTATCAGGTTGAGGGCGAAAATTTGATTGTATATACATGCAGATATCATTATTCATAAAAACAGCATGGCCTTTCCGGAATCTAATCCGGCCGCCATGCTGTTTTTTATATTCTGAACTGCTGCCAAATCAAGCCCCCAGATTCTTATTTGCCGTAGAAAGCATCAGCTTAATCCGGTTCAGCTGGTTCACTTCACTTGCCCCGGGGTCAAAGTCAATCGCAACGATATTCGATTCCGGATACCGGCGCCGGAGCTCCTTGATGACCCCTTTGCCCACCACATGGTTCGGAAGGCAGGCGAAGGGCTGGGTACAGACAATATTCGGCGCGCCATTGTGTATCAGCTCTAACATCTCGCCGGTCAAAAACCATCCCTCACCGGTCTGGTTGCCCAGAGACACGATGTCGGACGCCATCTTCCCAAGCTCATGAATATCCGCCGGCGCATCAAAATGTTTGCTTTCCCGGAACGCCTTGCTTGCCGGCGCCCGGAACCAGTTGAGCGCCTTGATGCCAAGATTCCCGATAGCCGCTTTGGACTTCTTCATGCCCAGATGGGATACCTTAAAATTCTGGTTATAGAAACAATACAAAAGGAAATCCAGAAGATCCGGCACCACAGCCTCGGCGCCTTCGCTCTCCAAAAGCTCTACCAGATAGTTGTTGGCGGCAGGCAGGAACTTCACCAGAATCTCCCCCACCACGCCCACACGAGGCTTCTTGACATCCAAAAGTTCGATATTTTGGTCAAAATCATGAATGATGTCCTTACAGAGCCGCGTAAACCTGTGCCGTGAAGGATATCCCTGGGACAGGAATTCTTTGCAAACCTTCACCCATTTTTCATGCATGGCATCGGCAGAGCCCTTGACGGCTTCATAGGGACGGATACGGTACACGCATTTCATGAAAATATCCCCTAATACGATTGCGTACATTCCCCGCATCACAAGGCGGGGCGTCAGTTTAAAGCCAGGATTCCCCTCAAGGCCGCTCAAGTTCAGGGAAATGACCGGAATATGCTCATATCCCGCCTTCTTCAGCGCCCTTCGGATAAACCCGATATAGTTAGAAGCGCGGCATCCGCCTCCGGTCTGGCTGATGATGACCGCAATCTTGTCGGTGTCATACCTGCCTGACAGGATTGCGTCCATAATCTGCCCCACGACTATGAGGGATGGGTAACAGGCGTCGTTGTTTACATATTTAAGCCCCACGTCCACAGCCTGCTTATTGTCATTGGGCAGAACCTCAATATTGTACCCGGAAGCCGCAAAAGCAGGCTCCAACAAGTCGAAATGGATGGGCGACATCTGCGGGCAGAGGATGGTGTAGTCCTTTTTCATCTCCTGGGTGAAGGGAACCTTCGTGACGGCAGAAGACTGGATTGTCCGTTTTTCATGCCGTCTCTCCCGAACCCGGATGGCTGCAAGCAAAGAGCGCACCCGAATCCTGGCAGCACCTAAATTGTTCACCTCGTCGATTTTCAGGGAGGTGTAAATCTTGTCGGAATCATTCAGGATAGAAGCCACCTGGTCGGTAGTGACGGCATCCAGCCCGCATCCGAAGGAATTTAACTGAATCAAATCCAGATTATCCGTAGTCTTCACATAGTTTGCCGCCGCATACAGCCGGGAGTGGTACATCCACTGGTCCATCACGTTCAAAGGATGCTCTGCCGGGTGGAGATGGGAAATGGAATCCTCCGTCAGCACTGCAATATTGTAGGAGTTAATCAGCTCCGGAATCCCATGGTTCACCTCCGGGTCAATATGGTAAGGGCGTCCGGCAAGGACGATGCCCCGGTTGCCGGTACGTTTCAGGTATTCAATAGTTTCCTCGCCCTTTTGTTTCATATCTTCCCGACATGCGTGAAGCTCAGCCCATGCCGTATGTACGGCCGAACGGATATCTGCTGCCGGGACAGCGAACTTTTCGGACAATTCTTCCACCAGGCGATAAGAAACCGTCTCCTCACTTTCCAGGGACAGGAAAGGATGGATAAAGTCCACCTCGCCGTTTACGATGGCGTCGATATTGTTCTTGATATTCTCCGGGTAGGAGGTAACGATGGGGCAGTTATAGTGGTTATTGGCGTCTTCAAATTCCTTTCGCTCATAAGGGATACTGGGGTAAAAAATCCTATGTATTCCCTGGTTGATTAGCCACTGGACATGCCCATGGGCCAGCTTCGCCGGATAACACTCGGACTCACTGGGGATAGATTCAATCCCAAGCTCATAAATCTTCCGGGTCGAAGCAGGAGATAACACTACCTGAAAACCAAGGGTGTGGAAGAACGTAAACCAGAAGGGATAGTTCTCATACATATTCAAAACCCGGGGAATCCCAATCACACCCCTTGACGCCTCGTATCCTTCCAGAGGCTTATAGTCAAAATACCGATGGAACTTATATTCAAACAGGTTCGGCAGCTTATTGTCGGACTTCTCCTTCCCCAGTCCCCGCTCACAGCGGTTTCCTGTAATGAACTTCCTGCCGCCGCTGAAATGGTTGATAGTCAGGCGGCAGTTGTTGGTACAGCCCTTACATTTTGCCATGGTGGTAGAGTATTCAAGGGCTTCTATATCTTCGATAGAAAGCATGGTCGTGCCCTGACAGTCCATATACCGCTCCCGGGCAATGAGAGCAGCGCCGAAAGCCCCCATGATTCCGGCGATATCCGGACGTATAGCCTCACAGCCTGCAATCTTCTCGAAGCTCCTGAGTACGGCATTGTTGTAAAACGTACCGCCCTGCACGACGATATGGTTCCCAAGCTCGGACGCATCGGACACCTTGATTACCTTGAACAATGCATTCTTAATGACAGAGTAGGCAAGTCCCGCAGAGATATCGGCAACCGCCGCCCCTTCTTTTTGCGCCTGTTTTACCTTCGAGTTCATGAAAACCGTACAGCGTGTGCCAAGGTCAATGGGATTCTGGGCAAATAAAGCCTCATGTGCAAAGTCCTCCACCGAGTAATTCAGGGATTTGGCAAATGTCTCGATGAAAGAGCCGCATCCTGAGGAACAGGCTTCGTTGAGCAGTACGTTGTCAACGGTCTGGTTCTTGATTTTAATGCATTTCATATCCTGTCCGCCGATGTCCAGGATACAGTCTACATCCGGCTCGAAATAGGAGGCGGCATAGTAATGGGAGACTGTCTCCACCTCTCCTTCATCCAGAAGGAGCGCGGACTTGATCAGCGCCTCCCCATAACCTGTGGAACAGGAGTGGACGATTTCCACGCCTTCCGGCAGTTTACTGTAAATATCTTTAACAGCCGTAATGGTGGTCCCTAAGGGGTCTCCTTCGTTGTTGTGGTAGAAAGAGTACAGAAGCGTCCCGTCGTCGCCCACAAGGGCGGCTTTCGTGGTGGTGGAACCGGCGTCGATTCCAAGGAACGCACGTCCCTTATAGCTTGCCAGGTCTTTGACCGGCACCTGATGCCTGGCGTGGCGTTTCTCAAATGCATGGAAATCCGCCTCGCTGGTGAACAGGGGTTCCATCCGGTCAACCTCGAATTCCATCTTGATACGGCTCTCTAACCGGCTCTGCATTTCCTGCAGGGAAACCTGGCGGTCTTTCTTGGAATTCATGGCAGAACCAATCGCCGCGAACAGATGGGAATGGTTCGGGGCAATGGTATGTTTATGATCCAGTTTCAGGGTACGGACGAAAGCTTCCTTCAATTCAGAAAGGAAGTGTAAGGGGCCTCCTAAGAACGCCACATGCCCGCGGATTGGTTTGCCGCATGCAAGCCCGCTGATTGTCTGGTTCACCACCGCCTGAAAGATGGAAGCGGCAAGATCTTCTTTGGAAGCGCCGTCGTTGATTAAGGGCTGGATATCGGATTTGGCAAATACCCCGCACCTTGCGGCGATAGAGTAGAGTGACTGATAGTTCTTCGCATATTCGTTCAGCCCCGATGCGTCCGTCTGGAGAAGGGACGCCATCTGGTCGATGAAGGAACCTGTGCCGCCGGCGCAGACTCCGTTCATGCGCTGTTCCACGTTGCCGCCTTCAAAGTAGATAATCTTCGCGTCCTCGCCCCCAAGCTCGATGGCTACGTCCGTCTGGGGCGCATAGTCCTGAAGCGCCGTGGATACGGCGATGACTTCCTGGACGAAGGGGACGTCTAAGTGCTTGGCAAGGGTCAGTCCGCCGGAACCCGTGATGACAGGAGAGGCGTAAATCCCCCCCAATTTATAGATTGCCCGCCCGAGAAGGTCGGACAAAGTTTCCTGAATATTAGCATAATGCCTTTCGTAATCGGAAAAGGCGACATCGTTATCCTTGTCGAGTATCGCGATTTTCACAGTGGTTGAACCGATGTCAATGCCCAGTGTATACAATTCGTTTTTACTCATAATAACACTCCTTTGCAGCTGTCTTATTACAGCCTGTAACATTATACGACAATTTTTTTAAAATAACAATTAAGAAAATGCTATAGAAATCTAAAAAAGTTGTAAAGTTCCATAGCAGAATTGACAAACAGTGCGTAAAACGGTAGAATTACTACAGTATAAAAATGATGTTAAGAGAATGTTCAGATATCTTTATCTGTTGCAAAATTAATGAATTTAAGGAGTTTGTCTTATGGAAAATTGGCTTTCAAAGCTGGAGAGAAAGTTTGGCAGGTATGCAATTCCAAACCTCATGTATTATATTATTATATTGTATGCGGCAGGATTCGTGTTAAATATCGTGAACCCGGAATTTTATTACCGGTATCTGAGCCTGAATGCGCAGGCAATCCTGCACGGGCAGGTCTGGAGGATCGTGACCTTTATTATCCAGCCGCCGTCAAGCAGCCTTGTATTTATTGTATTTGCGCTGTATCTGTATTATATGATCGGACAGGAGTTAGAGAATGCCTGGGGGGCGTTCCGGTTCAACCTGTACTTCTTTTCCGGGATGCTGTTCCATGTGGCCGCGGCGATGCTGTTGTATGTGTTTACGGGGATGGTCTTGCCGATGTCCGTGTGGTATCTGAACATGTCTCTGTTCTTTGCGTTTGCCGCACTGTATCCGGATGTGCAGTTTTTGGTATTTTTCGTGATTCCTGTGAAGGTAAAATATCTTGCGCTGATAGACGCGCTGTATTTTATTTACCCCATCATACAGGCTTTTCTGCCGGCGTATGGAGGAAATGCCCTGATTGGCAATTTCTATAAGGCGGCGGCGTTAGAATCTGTAGTGTCCCTTCTGAATTTTTTGATATTCTTCTTGGGTTCAAGGAACATGAGGCCTTATACGCCTAAGCAGCGCAGGAGGAAGAAGGAATTTCAGCAGAATATAAGAAGAGCCCAGCGTCCGGTGCAGAACTATGCCAACGGCGCGAAGCATATGTGTGCAATCTGTAAGAGGACTGAACTGGATGATCCGAACCTGGAGTTCAGATATTGTTCCAAATGTAACGGCAATTTTGAATACTGTCAGGATCATCTGTTCACACATACACATGTCAAATGACAGCAGTGAAAAGCGCCTGCTGTCAGGACAGCCACAAATCATAATAGCAGGAGGAAGACGAAACGATGAAGAAGACAAAAATCATATGTACGCTTGGACCGAGGACCGATGATGACGAGCTGATGAGGAGCCTGGTCCAAAAAGGCATGGATATTGCCAGATTCAACTTTTCCCATGGAACCCATGAAGAACAGAAGGCGCGGATGGACAGACTGAAAAGAATCCGCGACGAAGAAGGGAAACCGATTGCCATACTTTTAGATACCAAGGGACCGGAGATACGGACGGGTATCCTAAAGGACGGGAAGAAGGTCGCGCTGAAGGAAGGGGACACCTTTGTCCTGACGGCGGAAGAACTGACAGGAGATACAGGGAAGGTATCCATTACATATGAAGGTCTTGTGGACGATGTCCAGGTCGGAAGCACTATTCTGATTGACGACGGGCTGATTGGGCTGAAAGTAAAGGCGAAGAATGGCAAGGAGATTGTCTGTACCGTCGTGAATGGAGGCGAGCTTGGCGAGCGGAAAGGGGTGAATGTACCCAATGTCCCAGTGAGGCTCCCGGCGATTACGGAGAAGGACAGGGAGGACATCCGTTTTGGCGCGGAGCAGCAGATTGATTTTATCGCTGCGTCTTTTGTGCGCAATGCGGAGTGCATCCTTGAAATCCGGGCTTTCCTCAAAGAATGTAAGGCGCCTAATATCCCGATTATCGCAAAGATTGAGAATGCGGAAGGGATTAAGAACATTGATGAGATTATCCGCTGTGCGGATGGAATCATGATTGCCCGGGGAGATTTGGGCGTGGAGATTCCTGCAGAGGAGGTTCCTTATCTGCAAAAGTTGATTATCCAGAAGTGTAATGAGAATTACAAGCCGGTTATCACTGCAACCCAGATGTTGGATTCCATGATGCGCAATCCCCGTCCGACCAGGGCCGAGGTGACGGATGTGGCGAATGCGGTCTATGACGGGACGGATGCCGTAATGCTTTCGGGTGAGACGGCTCAGGGTAAGTATCCGGTGGAAGCGCTGCGCATGATGGTGCATATCGTGAAGGATACGGAGCAGCATCTGGATTATGAATTGATGATGAAGAAGACGGAGGCCCACCATATGAAGAGTACCTCCAGTGCATTGTGCCATGCGGCGGTGACGACGGCGAATAATTTACGGGCGAGGTGTATCATTACGCCTACCGTTTCGGGAGTGACTGCGAGGGTGGTATCTAAGTTCAAGCCGCGTATGGATATCATCGGCGTGACGCCTAATGAGGCCGCCCTTCGCCGGATGCAGCTTTACTGGGGGATTATTCCGCTGAAATCGATTCCTTTCAGTTCTACGGAGGATGTCTGCAACGGCGCAATCGATCTGGTATGCGCAAAGCAGATGGCGGAAGCGGGCGATATCGTGGTATTGACTGCCGGGATTCCGGCGGCGAACGTGACCGCAGAGCGGGGCGGGGCAAGTAATATCATGCGGATTACTGTGATAGAGTAGAGGAATAGATAATAATTAAAAGATTAAGCGTCCGTCAGTTTCAGCAATGAGGCTTTGGGACGCTTTTTTGGGTTAAAAATAGAAATTATGGTAAAAATATGTTGACATATGCCGTAAAAATCCAGTATAGTGTTCCCTGTGAGAACTACTAGAACGCCCTTGGAGGTCATATTTTACAGGCTTATGAGGTGCGGGATACTATGGGGATGAGGAGTGAAGAATTGGAGCAAGTATCATTTACAGAACGCCTGATGGAGTTCGGGCTTACGCGTCAGGAGGCGAATATCTATCAATGCCTGCTCACCGAGGGGAAGGTGACAGGATACGAGGTGGCGAAGCAGACCGGCATTTCCAGGTCCAATGCGTATAATTCACTGGCGAACATGACAGAAAAAGGCGCTGCCTATCTGGTAGAGGAGGGGCATACGCGCAAATATGTCCCTGTGCCGCTGGATGAATTTTGTAAGAACCGTATCCGGAAACTGGAAGATTCCAAGAAGTGGCTTATGGAGCATATGCCTTCGGAGAAGACCTATGTGGAGGGATATATCACCATTGAAGGCACGGAGCATATCCTGGACAAGATGCGTAATATCCTGAAAAAAGTAGAGGAGCAGGTCTATATCAGCCTGACCAGGAACTACCTGCTGCTTCTGATCGGGGAACTGCAGGAGCTTATCATGGATATGAAGCGGGTGGTCATCATCACCGACCAGCCTACGGCTTTTCCGCGGGCAAAGGTATACATAGGAGAGGACCGGGGCATGCGGATCGGTGTTATTGCAGATTCCCGTTATGTCCTTACCGGAGAATACGGGGAGGGGAGCATGAACACCTGCCTGTATTCCGGACAGAAGAATTTTGTAGAATTATATAAGACCGCACTTTCCAACGAAATCAAATTACTATCGATGCGAGAGGAGAATCAGTAACAATGAAGAAAAAGACATTTGTGACAAAAGACCAGTTAGAAGAGATTGTGAAAGAATATCCGACCCCCTTCCATCTGTACGATGAAAAGGGAATCCGCAAGAATATCAAGGCATTAAAAGAAGCATTTTCCTGGAATGAAGGGTACAAAGAATATTTTGCCGTCAAAGCAACGCCGAACCCGTTCTTAATCAATATTCTGAGGGAATACGGCTGCGGCTGCGACTGCTCTTCCTATACGGAGCTTATGCTTTCGGAAGCAGTAGGGGCGGTGGGGGAAGATATTATGTTTTCTTCCAATGATACCCCGGCAGAGGAATTTGCCTATGCCGAACGTCTGGGCGCGATCATCAACCTGGATGATATTACCCATATTGATTTCCTGGAAAATGTTATCGGCCATATTCCTGAGACCATTAGCTGCCGTTACAATCCCGGAGGCCTGTTCAAGATCAGCAACGACATTATGGACAACCCGGGAGACTCCAAATACGGTATGACCACCGAGCAGTTGTTCGACGCATTTAAAATACTGAAAGAAAAGGGTGCGAAGGAGTTTGGCATCCATGCTTTTCTTGCAAGCAATACTGTGACCAACGAATACTATCCCATGCTCGCCAAGATACTGTTTGAAGTCGCTGTAAGGCTGAAACAGGAAACCGGCGTCCATATTAAATTCATCAACCTGTCAGGCGGAATCGGGATTCCATATACTCCCGACCAGGAGCCCAACGACATCCGCGTCATCGGCGACGGGGTCCGCAGGGTATACGAGGAAGTCTTAGTTCCGGAAGGCATGGGTGATGTTGCCATCTATACGGAACTGGGGCGTTTCATGATGGGCCCGTACGGCTGCCTGGTCACAAAAGCAATCCATCAGAAGCATACCCACAAAGAATACATAGGCGTGGACGCCTGCGCAGTCAATCTGATGCGTCCTGCAATGTATGGAGCCTACCACCACATCACCGTCATGGGCAAAGAGAAAAAAGCCTGCGACCACAAGTACGACATCGCCGGTTCTCTGTGCGAGAACAATGACAAATTCGCAATCGACCGTATGCTCCCTAAGATTGAAACCGGCGATTTGCTGGTCATCCATGATACCGGAGCCCATGGCTTTGCAATGGGATATAACTATAACGGAAAGCTGAAATCAGCGGAGCTTTTATTGAAAGAGGATGGTTCGGTACAGTTGATACGCAGGGCAGAGACTCCCGCCGATTATTTCGCCACCTTTGACTGTTTTGAAATCGGAGCGAAATTACAGAAAAATATTGTAGAATAATTCTCATGTCAAGTGTTGATTTTGTGCAATAATAAGAGTAATATAGTTAATGTGCAATATCAGCGCAAAAGTGCGGCGCTGACAATCACAGGCGCAGGCATTTTGCCAGATGCCCGTGCATCATTTTGTGAAGGAGGAATAATCATGAAAAAAAGAGGATTGCTGGCAGTATTACTCATCGCAGTAATGACATTATTGTGCGGCTGCGGAGGAATGAGTGCGGAGGACGCACAGTCTTATGCGAAGTCCATCATGGACGCAAGCTATAAGGGAGAGTTTGACAAGTACATTGAATGGACGAAGTCAACAAAGGAAGAGGCGCAGAAGCTTTACGAGAGTAATATTGATACCACCATGCAAGAAGCAGGATTTTCACAGCTTGGGCTGTCTGAAGAACTGACCGCGAATTACAGACAGTTATTCCTGGATATGATTAAACAGGCGAATTATGAAGTTGGTGAAGCAAAGGAAGCAGGAGACAAGGCTTACACGGTTGACGTGACGGTAAAGCCGTTCACCGGTTTTGACGGACTTCAGGCGGAAGTAGAGGAGGCGACGATGGCAGAGCTTGAGAACGTCGATGTGAACGACCAGAACGCGGTCAATGAACTGGTGTTCCAGAAGATGTATGAAATCATGGCTGAGAAGGTAGCTACGCCTACGTACGGCGACCCTACGACAGTAACGATCAATGTTAAGCCGGATTCTGACGGCGTGTATTTTATCGACCAGACTGATATGACGGCATTGGATGACGCTTTGTTCCCGTCAGACGCTTTCTAAAATTTTTTTAATAAAAGCATTGACATTAGCTGCTTTAGCAGTTATAATTTACCATGTTGCCGGTGATTGCCGGCAATGATGAGCGGATGTGGCGGAATGGCAGACGCACAAGACTCAAAATCTTGCGGGGGCGACCTCGTGTGGGTTCAAGTCCCACCATCCGCATCCTATGGCGCGAAATGGAACTGCAATGGTTCAGGTTTTGCGCCTTTTTGCATCGTATTTAGAAATACAAGATTTGCTCCTTAACAGTTTAGGCGTAAACTTGACTGACATTGACGAGATCAAAGAATAGCGGCTTATTGACAAATCATAGAAGTATGTTAGAATAAATAAAGAATATTACATAGACACAATAAAATGGCAAGAGTAGGGCATTCCCGGTCAGATGGGGGTTGCAAGCGAAAGGGCTGCCAAAATATGCCGTATATCTATCATATGGCATATTCTGGCAGTCCGTTTGTTTTATTCGATGTGGTCTGGTAAGAAAATATTAGGAGGGTAAGAGAATGTACTATAAGCAGTATGGCAATACGGATATGAAAGTATCGGCGGTCGGGCTTGGCACGATGCGCTATGACGAGGAGGATATTAAGGCAGGGCGGCTGGAAAAATGTGCGGAGATCCCCCTTTATGCGTTTGAAAAGGGAATTAACTATTGGGACACGGCTCCGGCATACTGTGAGGATAAGAGTGAAATCGTCACAGGAATCGCCCTTTCTCAGGTAAAAAGAAGTGAAGTTTATGTAACTTCTAAGACGAATCTGGGAACAATAGATGCAGGGGAGCATCCGACGAAGGAAGATTTCCGGAAGCGGCTTGAGATGTCCCTTGACAGGCTGAAGACGGATTATATTGATTTCTATCATATGTGGTGTATGTTAAACCTCAAGTCCTGGGAGAAGCACATGGATGCAATCTATGGTTTTTTTGAGGATGCGAAGCGGGAGGGACTGATCCGCAATATCGTATTTTCTTCCCATATGCAGGGAGATGATATCGAGACGGTGGTGGAGTCAGGAAAATTCCGGGGTATGCTGATCGGCTACAATGCGCTGAACTATCGGTTCCGCCAGAGCGGAATCGAGGCGGCATACCAAAACGGTATGGGCGTCGTCGTTATGAACCCTCTCGGCGGCGGGATGATTCCGGCGAACCCAGATGCATTTGCCTATCTGACAGAAGGGACGGATCTGACCGTGCCTCAGGCGGCGCTTAGGTTCGTTGCATCCCATAAGGAGATTACGGTAACATTGGCAGGCTGTACCACGAAGGAACATATTGACGACGCAGTGAAGGCGGTGGAGAACTTAGAGGAGAAACCGGCGGCTTTAATCGTGAAGGAGTACGAAGGCAGAGGCGTTGCGCTGAATAATCTTTGTACCGGCTGTTCTTACTGTAAGGGATGTCCAAAAGAGATTCCGATTCCTAAGTATATGGACGCATATAACCAGATGATACTGACCGGGAAGCGCGAGGCAATCGACGAGCGGATTGCATACCACTGGGGAATCTCGAAGGATAAGGCGGGAGACTGTATTGCATGCGGCAAATGTGAAGCTCAGTGTACGCAGCATCTCCCGATTATAGAGCGCCTCAAGGAGATTGCGGGGTAGAGTGTTCTGAACGATATGGCAAGCAGGAGGAATCTGATATGGGCAATAAGATAGTGTTAATAGACGGGCATAGTATTTTGAACCGCGCATTTTACGGGCTGCCGGACCTGACGAATTCGGAAGGCCTGCACACCAATGCCATTTATGGTTTCCTGACGATCATGTTTAAGATACTGGAAGAAGAAAAGCCGGAATATCTGACGGTGGCCTTCGATGTCCATGCGCCTACGTTCCGCCACCAGATGTATGCGGAATATAAGGGAACCAGAAAGCCGATGGCAGAGGAACTGCGCCAGCAGGTGCCGGTCATTAAGGAAGTCTTGCATGCCATGGGCGTACGGACCGTGGAGTGCGCCGGGCTTGAGGCGGACGACCTTCTGGGGACTCTCTCAAGAAGATGTGAGGAGAAGGGCATGGAAGTATCCGTTATTTCCGGGGACCGTGACCTTCTCCAGCTTGCGACGGAGCATGTGAAGATCCGCATCCCTAAGACGAAGCAGGGGCGCACCGAGGTAGAGGATTACTATGCTGCTGATGTGAAAGAACGGTATCAGGTGACGCCTGCAGAGTTCATCGACCTGAAAGCTTTGATGGGCGACTCTTCCGACAATATTCCCGGAGTTCCCAGTATCGGGGAGAAGACGGCGACGAAGATTATCTCTGAGTACCATTCCATTGAAAACGCCCATGAACATGCGGCAGAGCTGAAACCTCCAAGGGCGTCCAAGGCGCTTGTGGAGCACTGGGATATGGCGGTTATGAGCAAAGAGCTTGCGACCATCAACGTGACGGCAGATTTCCCCTATGAGCTTGAGGAGGCGAAGCTTGGCAATATTTATACGGAAGAAGCTTACGCTTATTTCCAGAAATTGCAGTTTAAGAACCTGCTTACGCGGTTCGAGGTGACAGCGCAGGCAGACAAGGCAGAAGAAGGATTCCGGGAGGTTTCGGACTTAGGGACAGCCCAGAAGATATTTGAGGAGGCGGCAGGGGCGGCCTGTGTGGGGGCGTGCATTTTCCGCAGTGAGAAGGACGTCCTTCCGCTTTTTGCCGACCAGGCAGAGATTGGTGGAATCGGCCTGTGCTTTCAGAAAAATGCGAGCTATTGCATTCGGACAGGAAAAGGGATTTCGGAGGAATGGCTTCTTTTAAAACTGTCAGAAGCGGCTGGAAGCGCAGGGAGATTCGTAATGTTCGACCTAAAGGAGGCGCTCCCGTATATTCAGATTGAAGACGGAAAGAATTGCTTTGACGCAACGGTGGCGGCGTATCTTTTGTATCCGCTGAAGAATAATTATACTTATGAGGACGTTGCAAGAGAGCAGTTACAAATTATCATAGACGAGAAGGCCAAGGAATCTGTGAAAGTCTGTTACCAGGCGTACACGGCGTATGCGGCTTCTGCCATCCTGTGGGAAAAACTCAAGGAATGCCAGATGGATAAGCTGTTTACCGAGATTGAGATGCCCCTGGTTTTCACGCTTTACGACATGGAGCAAAACGGCGTAAGGGTGGAGGCGGAAGCCTTGAAGTTCTACGGGAGCCAGCTTGGCGGCAAGATCAAGGAGCTTGAAAAAGAGATCTATGAGGACGCAGGCGAGACATTTAACATCAACTCGCCGAAACAGTTAGGCGCCGTCCTATTTGAGAATATGAAGATACCCGGCGGCAAGAAAACCAAGACGGGTTACTCGACGGCGGCGGACGTGTTGGAGAAGCTGGCGCCGGACTATCCGGTTATTGCAAAGATTCTGGAATACCGCCAGTATTCAAAGCTGAAATCCACGTATGCGGACGGGCTTGCCAATTATATCTGTGAGGACGGAAGAATCCGCAGCAAGTTTAACCAGACGATTACAGCCACCGGGCGGCTTAGCAGTACGGAGCCGAACCTGCAGAATATTCCGGTGCGCATGGAACTTGGAAGGCTGATCCGGAAGGTATTTATCCCGGAAGATGGGTATGTGTTCGTGGATGCGGATTATTCCCAGATTGAGCTTCGGGTGCTTGCCCACTGTTCCGGCGACCAAAACCTGATTGAAGCGTACAAGGAAGAAGAGGACATCCACAGAATCACGGCTTCCCAAGTGTTCCATGTACCCTTCGAGGAAGTGACTTCCCAGCAGCGGCGCAATGCCAAGGCAGTCAATTTCGGGATTGTATACGGAATCAGTTCTTTCGGGCTGAGCCAGGATTTGAGCATCACCCGCAAAGAGGCAGCGCAGTATATTGAGGACTATTTTAAGACTTATCCGGGCATCAAGGCTTTTCTGGATGACACGGTGAAGCATGCGAAGGAGATGGGGTATGTGGTGACACTGTTTGGAAGGCGCCGCCCTGTGCCGGAGCTGGCTTCCAGTAATTTTATGCAGCGTTCCTTCGGTGAGCGCGTGGCGATGAACGCCCCGATTCAGGGGACGGCTGCCGATATCATCAAGATTGCGATGATTGGCGTGCACAAGAGGCTTAGAGAGCGGCAGATGAAATCAAGGCTTGTGCTTCAAGTCCATGACGAGCTGCTGATTGAGGCTTATCAGCCGGAACTTGAGGAAGTGAAGGCAATCCTCAGGGAAGAGATGGAGCAGGCGGTTTCTTTAGACGTGCCGTTGGAAGTGGATATGCACACGGGAGAAAACTGGTACGAAGCGAAGTAGAGGTGTAAAGGTCATGAAGATTATAGGAATTACAGGCGGCGTGGGCGCTGGAAAGACGCAGATACTGGAGTACCTGAACAATAGATACGGAGCGACCGTCTGCCAGACGGATGCGGTAGGAAAGAAGCTCCAGAAGAAGGGAACGAAATGTTTTGACGCGATTGTCGCAAGTTTCGGCACAGAGATTCTGGATGAGAAAGGGGAGCTTGACCGGGATAAGCTGGCTGGCATCGTGTTTTCCGACAGCGCAAAGCGAAATGAACTCAATGCAATCGTCCATCCGGCGGTGGCGGAAGAGATCCGCCGGAAGATTGGGAAGGAGGAGCGCAAGAATACCAATCTGTTCATCATAGAATCCGCCCTTCTGATCGAGACGCATTACGACGAAATCTGTGACGAGGTTTGGTACATTTACGTGGAGGCGTCCATCCGTAAGAAACGGTTGGTCTATGCCAGAGGCTATGATGCGAAGAAGGTGGACGACATCATTGCGGCGCAGCTTCCGAAAGATGAGTTCATGAAGCATTGCGACCGGGTTATTGACAACAGTAATACATTTGAAGAAACGCAGGCACAGCTTGACGAGATTGTGGCAGATTTGTAGGAAGGGCAAAAGGAAATGATGAGACTATGCAGCATTGCCAGCGGGAGCAGCGGCAACTGTATCTATGTAGGGGATGACGGGACGCATCTCTTGGTAGATGCGGGCATCAGCAAGAAGCGGATTGAGGAGGGGTTACATACGCTGGGCGTCACGGGAGAGGAACTTGGCGGAATCCTGATTACCCATGAGCATATAGACCACATTCAGGGACTCGGAGTGTTCAGCAGGAAATATAAGGTTCCCATCTATGGGACGCAAGGTACGCTGGAAGGCATCCGCTGCTGTAATTCCTTGGGAAAGATGCCAGACGGGCTGCTCCATGAGGTTAGGGCAGACGAGCCATTTTCCATCGGCGGCATGAAAATCTGTCCCTTTTCCATCTCCCATGACGCGAGGCAGCCTTCGGGATATCGGATTGAGAATCAGGAGAAGTCTGTGGCTGTGGCAACAGATTTGGGAAAGTATGACGGGTATACGGTGGAGAATCTCAAGAACCTGAATGCGTTGGTATTGGAGGCAAACCATGATATCCACATGCTGGAGGTGGGACCCTATCCTTATCCGCTAAAGAAACGGGTCATGGGGGACCAGGGGCATCTCTCCAACGAATTGTCGGGGAGGCTTCTTTGCGATATACTGCATGACGGGCTGCAGTATGTGGTCCTGGGGCATCTGAGCAAGGAGAACAACTATGAAGAGCTGGCGTATGAGACGGTGAAGCTGGAGGTCAGTTTCGGCGATAATCCATACCGTGGGGAGGATATCCCTATGATGGTAGCGAAGAGGGATACGGTGTCTGAAATTATCACATTATAGGAGACAGGTGAGGTGTTAGGATGGGAAGAGTAGCGGTTGCGACAGACAGTAACAGTGGAATTACACAGAAAGAAGCAGAAAAATTAGGGATACGGGTATTGCCGATGCCGTTTTTCATTAATGGGGAACTGTATCTGGAGGATATCACGCTGACCCAGGAGGAGTTTTACAAGAGGCTTTCGGAGGATGCAGATATTTCCACATCCCAGCCGTCGCCGGGGGATGTTATCGACCTGTGGGACGAGATTTTGAAGGAGTATGACGAGATTGTCTATATCCCTATGTCCAGTGGTTTGAGTAGTTCCTGCGAGACGGCCATTGGGCTTTCACAGGATTATGACGGTAAGGTGCATGTCATAGATAACCAGAGGATTTCCATTACCCAGCGCCAGTCTGTGCTGGACGCCCTTGAGATGGCGAAGAAGGGCATGAGTGCTCAGGAGATTGACGATGTGCTGATGCGGGAGAAATTAGAAGCCAGCATTTATATTACCGTGGATACGCTGAAATATCTGAAAAAGGGCGGGCGTGTCACCCCGGCGGCAGCGGCTATCGGCACGGTGCTGAATTTAAAGCCTGTACTCCAGATTCAGGGAGAGAAGCTGGATTCATTTGCAAAGGTGCGCGGATGGAAGGCGGCCAAGAAGACGATGCTGGATGCAGCGGCGAAGGATCTGGCAGGGAGATTCAGCGGAAAAGAGATGTATATCCATGCGGCGTATACCTGTTCTGAGGAAGAGGCGATGGAGTGGAAAGGGGAGATTGAAGCGAAGTTCCCCGGCTATGATATCCATATGGACAAGCTGTCGCTAAGCGTGTCCTGCCATATCGGGGCAGGGTCAAAAGCGATTGCATGTATTAAGAAGGCGGAATATTAGTACAGCATTGCGCCGATAATACAGGCGGCGCGGTAAATCAAAATCGAGCGTGTCAATTAGGGAATACCAGCATCAGATTCTTAAAATCTGCTGCTGGTATTCGTTGATAAATGGCATTTTATATTTATTGGTGATGATACTTTCGTAGAGATTGGCGGCGAAGATATCTGTTTTTAGCATAGAAAGCCCGGCGCTGCTTAGGTTTCCCGTCTGGGTAAGTTTCGTCACAAGAGGGACTTGGGAGCTGTTCTTCAGTAGGGAGAAGAGTCTCCGTGCATCTTTGCGGAAACCAAGGATGCGGGCATACTGGCAGTATCCCTGTTCCTTGTAAGTCAGCAGGTCTTCCTTGCGGATGTTCAGCAGGATGTGGAACAGGCAGCGGCAGATGCGGCTTAGGGTCATCTCCCGGGTCTTTAACTGGTCGCTGAACTGGTCGAAGGAGATAAAGTCGTTGGCGTTGTTGATGATGCGGTTCGCCAAGTCTTCCGAAATATCTAAGTATTTTGTCAGAGATTCTCTTGTCTCGGTCAAAAGCCGGTATTTTAATAACAGAGAGAAATCGTTGGGGTATACGGGGTAGCGGCTGTGGTGCGTCTCTTCCAGCAAACGGATGCAGGAGGGCGGCACTTGCCCCTCTAAACGGCCTAGGACTTCGGACATGGAAGGCTCGTCGAACATGCCGTCTTTCTCTAAGAGAACGGACTGGCTGGAAAAGCTTAGGAGTCTGCGGATGGCGGAGGCAGAGCTGTAGGAGCCCGTAAGGCTCGTGTCATGGTAGCCGGACACCATGCGTTTGATGGTGTAGGACTTCATGGGGCTTTTTCGCTGGTACAGGGCTTTGATGTACTCGATTCCTAAGATGTTGTTGGGCTGTTCGAGAACCAGGTCAAGCGACTCGTCCTGCAAATATTCTTTAAGCGCCTTCTGGCGTGCCAGGGGGAAGGACATGCCGTTTTTCAGGGCTTGTTTTAAAGACTGCCGGTATCCTTCCGGCTCGTCGGCAAGGATATGCGCCACCCTTGCAAGAAGCCCGTAATCGCCGCATTCGCTGCCGAAGCAGATAGAATCCACGCAGCCGAGCCGTTCAAATAAATCAATGGCTCCTGCAGCGAAATATTCTGCGCTTCCGACGGCGTAACAGACCGGCAGTTCCATCAGGATATCCACTCCTGCTTCCAAAGCGATTTCCGCCCGCAGATGCTTGGGCATGATGGCGGGTGCGCCGCGCTGGACGTAGTTCCCGCTCATGACGACGATGACGGAATCTGCGCCGGTAATCTCTTTTGCTTTCTCAATATGATATAAATGCCCGTTGTGGAACGGGTTGTACTCTGTAATCAGTCCGACTATTTTCATAAGAATCTCCTTGTATATCTTTCTGAAATTGATTATACTATATTAAAGTTGTATATGCAAATGTATGTTGGGAGAAGGCTTGCGGTCATGCCGTATCAGGGATGAAAGACGTGTTTTGTAAGGGTTGGCGGATACGGGCAGGGCGCAGTCTTGATATTTGCGGGCTGATATGTCAGGAAGGAGGGGATACATGATGAGCGAAGAATGGGTAGAAGAGCAGAAGGAAGAATTGACGGATGAGCGAATCTTGCAGATGCTTGGGGAGCGTCAGTATAAAGAGCTGAAAGAAGAGTTGGAGAACCATATGTATCCGGTTGACCTGGCGGATATACTGGAAGGATTCGGGCAGAAGCAGATGGTAATGGTGTTCCGGCTTCTGGCGAAGGAAGAAGCGGCGGAGACATTTACCTATATGAACAGCGATATGCGCGAGCTGCTGATTAATTCTTTGACGGACTCCGAGCTTGAGGAAGTCATGGAAGAGATGTATCTGGACGATACGGTAGACGTGTTGGAGGAGATGCCGGCGAACGTAGTGGACCGTCTCCTGCTGGCGACGGACGAGGAGAAGCGCAGGCAGATTAACCAGCTTTTGCAGTATCCTGAGGACAGCGCCGGTAGCGTGATGAATGTGGATTACATTGCCCTTCGCAAAGAGATGACGGTCGCTGAGGCGATTCTTAGAATCCGGCAGGTGGGACTGAACCGTGAGACCATCTATACCTGTTACGTGACGGAGAAGAAGAAACTTATCGGTCAGGTGGACGTGAAGGAGCTTCTGACTACCAGTGAGTCGAAACGGATTGAGGAAATCATGGAGACGAACATGCTCTACGCCCATACAACGGATGACCAGGAGGACGTGGCATGGACAATCACCAAGTATGGTTTGATTGCGCTGCCCATTGTGGACCGTGAGATGTGTATGGTGGGGATTGTCACCGTCGATGACGCTATGCTGGTCCTGCAGGAGGAGACGACAGAGGATATCAGTATCATGGCGGGTGTCCAGCCCAGTGAGGAGTCGTATTTCGGGACCACCGTGCTAGAGCATGTGAAGAGCCGTATTCCGTGGCTGATGTTCCTGATGCTCTCTGCGACTGTGACCCAGATGATCATGAACAGTTACGAGAGCGCCCTTGCGGTGATGCCGCAGCTTGCGGGGTTTATTCCCATGTTGACGGGTACGGGGGGAAATTGCGGTTCTCAGAGTTCGACCCTTGTGATTCGTGGGCTTGCAGTGGAAGAGATTGAGTTTGCCGACCTTTTGAAGGTAATCTGGAAGGAGGTTCGGATTGCTGTCTGTATCAGCGTCATCCTTTCTGTGGTCAACGGTATCCGTATCATGCTGATGGGGCAGGGCGACGCCACGATGGCATTTACCATTGGGGTTACGATGGCGTGTACGATTATTATTGCGAAGGTGGTGGGGTGTACCCTGCCTCTTGTGGCGGAAAAAGTAGGGCTTGATCCGGCGATTATGGCGACGCCGCTGATATCCACGCTGGTAGATATCAGTACGATTAGTGTGTATTTTGCAATTGTCAGCGCGGTGTTTGCGCTTTAAAAGATGGTTGGGCGGGCGGACTAACGTCCGGCAATGTATTAAAAAATAGACATAAGATTTAAGAACAGACCTTGTCCGTAAGGTTTCTTTGTATTATAATAAAAATATTGAGAATAAATGGAAAGGAGTCTATAATCATGGGATTTATAGATGAAATCAAGGCAAAAGCCAAGACAAACAAAAAGACGATCGTGCTGCCGGAGACTGAAGACATCAGGACGTATGAGGCGGCCGAGGCAGTGCTTAAAGAGGGTACGGCGAACCTGGTCCTTGTGGGAAGTGAAGAAGAGATTGCGAAGAACAAGGGGTCATTTGACATCAGCGGCGCGACGATTGTCGATCCGGCGACCAACGAGAAGACGGACGCTTACATTGCGAAGCTTGTGGAGTTAAGGCAGAAGAAGGGAATGACAGAAGAGCATGCAAGGGAACTTTTGCTGACCAACTATCTCTATTATGGCGTTATGATGGTGAAGATGAAGGATGCCGACGGCATGGTAAGCGGTGCGTGCCACTCTACCGCAGATACGTTAAGGCCGTGTCTCCAGATTTTGAAGACGAAGCCGGGAACCAAGCTGGTATCAGCCTTCTTCGTAATGGTAGTACCGGATTGCGACATGGGCGCGGACGGAACATTTATCTTCGCGGATTCCGGTCTTGAGCAGAATCCAGACCCGGAGAAGTTAGCGGCGATCGCGCTTTCTTCTGCAGAGTCCTTCAGAACTCTGACAGGCAAGGAGCCGGTTGTTGCCATGCTTTCACATTCTACCAAGGGAAGCGCGAAGCACGCGGATGTGGATAAGGTAGTAGAGGCAACCCGTATCGCGAAGGAGAATGCGCCGGAGGGCTTGCTGCTTGACGGAGAGTTCCAGTTAGACGCGGCGATCGTACCGGAGATCGGTGCCTCCAAAGCGCCGGGAAGCCCGGTTGCAGGAAAAGCAAACGTACTGGTATTCCCGGACTTAGACGCAGGAAATATCGGGTACAAGCTGGTACAGAGACTTGCCAAGGCAGAAGCATACGGACCGCTCACACAGGGGATCGCAGCGCCGGTTAATGATCTGTCCCGCGGATGCAGCGCCCAGGACATAGAAGGCGTAGTAGCGATCACCGCCGTACAGTGCATGGCGGAAAGCTAAACACTTAGCGAGGTGTTATCGAGGTTAGTGTTTAGCTTGTTCGAGGCGAAAGCCTTGAACTACCATGGTACTTAGCGAGGTGTTATCGAGGTTAGTGTTTAGCTTGTTCGAGGCGAAAGCCTTG
>OFGE01000604.1_pt1 | contig 38427 bp, 35 predicted proteins | sample 1521681 | NCBI WGS metagenome assembly OFGE01 (sample SAMEA3504093, study PRJEB24116) | mouse gut metagenome | biome: mouse gut; feature: mouse-associated habitat; material: faeces | place: Denmark | collected 2011
ATAAATAAAATAATAAATAAAATAATTAATCAACAAAATAAATCAACAAATAAAAACATACAAAAAATTAATAAACAATTTTCTATATAACATACAATAGTATACAGAAAAATTGTAAAACACTACCTAATAATATAAACAAATGGAATATTGAATGCACATATTTTTTCTTTTTCCCAAAACCATATAAAATAGCACCAATGGAATAAGCAATCCCACCCGCCACAAGTAAAATAAGACCAGGAATTCCTAATAATTTAGGCAATAAACTTACTGTAAAAATAATACACCAACCCATTCCCAAATAGCATATCATCGAAAATTTATTATACTTTTTTATATCAATTGAATTTAATACTATACCTAAAATAGCCATTCCCCATATTATTCCAAAAATTGTCCATCCAAGTATTGGATTATATTGGCGAAAAGTTACTAAACAAAATGGTGTATATGAACCTGCAATAAGTAAAAATATTGAACAATGATCTAATATTTGAAATACTTTTTTAGCTGTTTTTTTAGCACTAATTCCATGATAAATACTAGACATAGTATATAAAATAATTATTGTAACACCATAAATTGATGAACTCACAACAGCATATGCATTTCTATGAATAGCTGAAAAAATAATACATAAAACTAAAGCTGTAAGTCCAAATGCAGCCCCTATAATATGAGATACCATATTAAAGATTTCTTCTCCTTTTGTATATTCTGGTAATATCCTATCTTTTAATTTTGTTCTTTGCATTTATACCTCCTCACTAGATTAGTTATCTAGTCTTCAAAACTATGTTATCATTTTTTGTACTCTATGTCAATGATAATATATACTTTATAAAAATATATAACCTCTTAATATACTTTACCTTTAAATTTATTTAATATTCACTAATTAACAAATTTTTCTAATAAAATTAAATAATTCCATTCCAATTAATTTAATAACAAAATAGACACATTTAACACTCTAAAACAATTTAAATATATTTAAGTACTTATCTTTACACTTAATATTAGTAATACATATAATACTTATTTAGTTTAAATATTGATTAGCTCTAAGATTCATGATATAATGTTTACATAATTTTATAGAAAGGGTGATTATATGCATTTTTTTCTTATTCGGCATGGTGAGTCAATAGCCAATAATGGAAGTAACTATATTAAGCGAATTCCTGATCACTTAGTAACTTTAAGTGATACTGGAAAAGAGCAAGCTCGCGAAGCTGGTATTTGGCTTGCAAAGTACTGTAAAGGAAGGAATATTTGTCTAGACAATGCAAGAATATGGCGGAGTCCATATTGTAGAACACGTCAAACATCAGAAGAATTTAATGCTTCTCTTCATATTTCTGATATAAGAGAAGATATAACACTTGTTGAGCAACAATTTGGACTGTTTGACTCTGTTCCGAAAAAAGACTGGGGAAAACTTTTTCCTAAAGAATACGAAGAGTATCAGAGACAATGTCAAAATTATGGCAAATTCTATGCCAGACTTCCTCTGGGTGAAAGCCCATTTGATGTAGCAATTCGGGCTCATCAGTTTCTGGAGACAATACGTCGTGACTATGAAAAACACAGTATTGATACTTTAATTGTTTTTACTCATGGAACCACTTTAAGAACAATTCTTTTAAGATATTTTCATTATTCTCCTGAATGGTTTCATGAAGAAATAAATCCCCTAAATTGTTGGATTAGAGAAATTGAAGATCATAAAGACTATGGATACATTAATATGTAATTAGGAAATAGCCTTCACATTTTCTTGTGAAGGCTATTTTTGTTTTTTCATATTTTAGGGAAAGTCATCTACAAATACTTATGAGCATCCTTAAAAGATACTTATAGACAAATTACATTTTCCTATTTGGCTCTGCCCCACTTATGAAACTCTAGTCTTGTTCTTATATTGAATTTAAATAAAAATCTGTGTCAAACAGAATATATTTTAAATCTTTAATTGATTTTATTTTTGGTTTTTCTCTCAGATTATTTTTTTGGCTTTCTAAATATTTTATATAACTAACAAAAGTTACTATTTGAATTACAATTGTAATAATACATAAAACATTTACTATTTCTATTGAAACAATATTAAAATATTTTAAATATCCAGCAACTATTGTTATTGCTAAAAACCACATTTTTATTTTTCCAATTATTATTGATTTTGTTCTTTTTCTTCTTAGCATCTCAAAAGAATTTAATAATGCAATTAAAATTTCAGCTAATAGCACTACAGATAGTATCTGTATATGCTCTGTTAAAATAACAAGCAAAACTACACTTAATGTTTTATCTGCAATAGTATCCATTAGACTTCCATAAAAAGTTTGAACTCTAAATCTTCTAGCTAATAATCCATCAATTGTATCAGTTAAAAATAATATTATTAAATTTATTATAAATGCTCTATTAGATATTCTCATTTGTAAAATTGGTAATATTAATGTGTATATAAATCTCGAAGTTGTTATTAAATTAACAAAAATCTTCATAATTCCTTAATCCTCTATTATAATTTTAAATACTACTATATTTTATAAATTTTTAATTTCAAGCAAATTAATTATAAAACTATTTTATTATATTAATACTTGCAACATAGTCTAATATTTTTTCTGTTTCATTTCTAATTTCAGAAATATCATTTTCAAAAATATCTATTCTTATGTTAGTTTTTGACTTTTTTTCTAAAATAATTCTTAATAATTCAAAAGAATCAATTACATGATGTCTTAATTCATATCCATCATTTAAATTTTTATAATTAATAGATTCCACTATATTAAAAGATGCAGTAAAAGCATTTAATATATCATCTAATAATTCCTTAGTTATTTGTTCATTATTACTTTTATAATATGTGCTTATTTTATTTCTATATTCATCAAGAATATCTTCAAAATAGTCCATATTATTTTTATTTGTTAAATATATTCTAACAATATGAATATAAAAGGCTTTAATATATACATATGTTATTGTTTTATCAATACTTTGTTCTTGATTAAACTTTCCAATAACATTATAAATTGTATTTTCACTCATTTCGAAAATATTACTTGAAAAATTTGAAATAGTTACATTATTCATAAAAAACCTCAATTCATTAACTTTGTTATTATATTTTATATCAATTTATTATTTTTTTCAACAAAACTTTAGATTTAATGCAAGAAAACAGAAAATCTCAAACTGTTTAACACAGCTTGAGATTTCATGTTTTCTCTTATTTAAAAGCTTTTTCTTTTATGCATACTGCTTAATAAATTTTTCATATGCGTAATGCATTTTCCAAATATCTGACACCTGTTCGTACATTTCTTTAAAAGTTACCCAACGAACACCACTGTTCTCTTCTTCCTGGTGTACAATAGTCTCGTTTTCGTCTGCTTCAAATACATATGCCACATCTAAGTGTATATGTGACGAAACAAACTTTCCTCTTTTTCTGTGACCCGGAACTGCAATTACAGTCACCCCTCCAATTTCCTCGCTTATGGGGTAAAATCTGGTAATTCCACTCTCTTCATTTATTTCCAATTTAGCACGCTTTAATAAATCTGTCATTCCATCTGCATGTCCGCCAAGCCAAGCTAAAGAATGATCCACTAAATGATCACACATAAGCATTTTTGTATGGTTTTTGTTGAAAATGATACCAGATGCTGTAAAATGTCCGCCAGGGCAATCCCGTTCCAGCGATCTTTTCCCTAATACATCAATAAATTGTAGCATTAGAGCCCGGTCTTTTTCCTCCTGTTCAGAATAAGGACGATAATTAGCAATCATTTTTCTCAATTTTTCCATATAATAGTCTCCTTTTTGTTGTTTTTACTTTTCTGAATCATTGATTAATCGTTACGTATTACATCCTCCTCTTTAATAACAAATGAAATTTCCCATTTGTATATTATTTTTATAACATTTTTATTATACCATATTTATGTTAACTATGCAAGTCATTATTTAGACAATATTTCACAAATAATATTACTAAATTCTGTAGGATTTTCAATATTTAAACCTTCAATAAGTCTTGCTCCATTATAAAGAACTTTTGAATATTTTTTCAATTCTTCTTTATCAGAATTATATAAATTTTTTATTTTTTCTGCTATTGGGTGATTTGCATTAATTTCAAGTATTGTTTGAGCTTTTACATTTTGATTATTAGGCATAGCATTTAATGTTTTTTCCATTTCTACTGAAATTGCTCCTTCACTTGTTAAGCAAACTGGATGATTTTTTAATTTATGTGTAAATCTTACACCTTGTACATCTGAAATGGTATCTTTCATTAATGAAAACATTTCTTTATTTTCTTCATTTACTTTTTGTAATTCTTCTTTTTCTTCTTTAGAATCTAAGTCTAAATTATTTGCACAAACATTAGCAAATTGTTTTTGTTGATAGTTGAAAATAACTTGAATTACAAATTCATCAATGTCATCAGTTAAATAAAGTATTTCATAACCTTTGTCTTTTACCCCTTCTACTTGTGGTAACATATCAATTTTGTCTACACTTTCTCCTGATGCATAATAAATTTTATCTTGTCCTTCTTTCATTCTTCCAATATATTCTGATAAAGTTACTGGTTTCTTTTCTGTAGAAGAATAAAATAAAATTAAATCTTGAAGATTTTCTTTGTTCATTCCATAATTACTATAAATTCCAAATTTTAATTGATTTCCAAAGTTTTTAAAGAATTTTTCATATTCTTCTCTATTTAATTTTAACATATTTTCAAGTTCTGTTTTTATTTTCTTTTCAATGCTTTTGGCTATAATTTTTAATTGTCTATCATGTTGTAACATTTCTCGTGAAATATTTAATGATAAATCTTGACTATCAACTAATCCTTTTACAAAACTAAAATAATCTGGTAATAACTCTGCACATTTATCCATTATTAATACACCATTAGAATATAGTTGTAATCCTTTTTCAAAATCTTTTGTATAGTAGTCATATGGCATACGTGAAGGAATAAATAATAAAGCATTGTAACTTACATTACCTTCCATTGATGTATGAATTATTTTGGCTGGTTCTTCAAAATCTCCAAATTTATCTGTATAAAACGAATTATATTCTTCTTGTTTTATATCAGATTTATTTTTCTTCCAAATAGGAATCATACTATTTAAAGTTTCATTTTCAATATATGTTTCATATTCTGTTTTTTTCTCTTCAGAATCATTAGTAGATTCCTTAGGTTTTTGATGTTCAACTTCCATTTTTATTGGAACTCTAATATAGTCTGAATATTTTTTTACAATATTTTTAATTGTATAATTATCTAAAAATGTACTATAATTCTCCTCTTCCGTATCATCTTTTAAATATAATACTATTTTCGTTCCAACATCCTGTTTATCACATTCTTCTATTTCATACCCCTGTACGCCTTTTGATTTCCAACAATAAGCCTTCTCTACACCATAGGCTCTACTATAAACTTTAACTTCTTTACTTACCATAAATGCTGAATAAAATCCAACACCAAATTGTCCAATTATATCTATTTCTTCCTTTTTTTCATTTTCTTCTTTAAATGCTAAAGAACCACTTTTAGCAATAGTTCCTAAATTAGTTTCTAATTCCTTTTCTGTCATTCCTATTCCATTATCTATTATTGTTAACGTTCTTTTTTCTTTATCTACTTCTATTTCAATTTTAAAATCTTCTTTTGAAAGTTTTATATTACTATCTGTTAATGAATTATAATATAATTTATCTATTGCATCACTTGCATTTGATATTAACTCACGAAGAAAAATTTCCTTATTTGTATAAATAGAATTAATCATTAAATCTAATAATCTTTTTGATTCTGCTTTAAATTGTCTTGTTCCCATAATATCCATCCTCTCACTATTTTTTACTAAAAAAGAATTGTTTTTACTAATCATCAAAAAAGACCATATATACTATTTGTATTCCAAAAACTTTCTTTTGATAAATAATAATTTCAACAATTACTTTTTCTATACTAATTGGAATTATATACCTCATTTTTAGCAATGTCAATATATGAGTGCTAAAAAGTAACATATATATATGCTACTTTTTTAAAATAAATATCTCCTTAAATAATGCTAATTTTTCATTAATGTTTTCTACATCTTCTATAGGACTTTTCTCTTCATCTTTATTTATTTATTAATTTATTATTTGCAAAATGCAAACTAGCTATCAAGCAAGATTCTGCAATCGCTTTTACTGGTTCACAATAATCTAAGAATATTGCTAAAAAACTAATTAATTCTCTTCTTCCCCACTCATCATTTATATTATATCTTTCCTTTGTGGTTAATCCATGTATAAATTGATTTCTCATTTCTATAAATCCTTTTATGCAAATTTTCCATTCTTCCTTTATATAGAAACTCTCTTCAATTGATGATATTAAATTTCCTAAAGTTTTTTTACTCCAACCGTTTATAAAATCATTAATCGTATTATACTTTTTCTTTTGATTTTCAGATACTGCAAAAATAAATGAATTTGAGAAGAAATATTCTATTTCATGGCAATCTTTTGTAGCCATTCCCATCATTTCATATAAAATCTCTTCAATACCATTTTCAAACATTGAATAATTATTATAGTCAAAATTAATCTTACTATTTGAATTTTCTGCTAAATATCTCGCTCCTATAACATATGTATAACTTTCTCCATATTCATTATGTGCATATACTTTATCTAATAATAGCATCTGCTTTTTTTTATCTATTATACGCCATTTAGCACCTAATCTTTCTAATAACCAATTCTCTGCATAATATGCTCCTTGATGTATATTTGAAGTTTTTGCAAATTCCGGATTATGTTCTCTTTGCCATCTAATCCAAAGATAATTAGTTATTTTATCATATCTTTTAGGTACTTCCATTACTCTCTCTGCTCTTAACATACTCCATTCAAATCCATTAGTACAAAATTCTAGTCTTTTAGCAGATTGCGCATTTGGTGCAACAACAAAACAATCTTCGTATCCATCAGAAGTTACCCAATATAAATACCAATTATTATTCTTTTTCCTATTTCTCATTATATTTTAAATATTTATTTTCCTTTCATATCATTTTTATGCATTCTTTTTAAACTGTGAATTATATAAATCAGCATAAAATCCATTTTTTGATATTAATTCTTTATGATTACCTTGTTCGATAATATTTCCGTTATTTACAACTAAAATGATATCTGCATTTCTTATAGTTGATAATCTATGTGCTATAATAAATGAAGTTTTTCCTTCTGTTAATTTATCCATAGCTTTTTGAACTAATTCTTCTGTTCTTGTATCAACATTACTTGTTGCTTCATCTAATATTAAAAATGGTGTTGCTTCAATCATACCTCTAGCAATTGTAAGTAATTGTTTTTGCCCTGCAGATATACTATCTGTATCTGTTAATACAGTATCTAATCCTTGTGGTAAACTTCTAATAAAATGTTCTAAGCCTACTGTTTTACATGCATCCATTACTTGCTCATCTGTTACATTTTCCTTATTATAAACTACATTTTCTCTTATAGTTCCATTAAATAACCATGTATCTTGAAGTACCATTGTAAATAACTCATGAATGTTTTCTCTTGTTAAATCTTTTGTTGATATTCCATCAATTGTTATATTTCCTGAATTTATTTCATAAAACTTCATAAGTAAATTTACTAAAGTTGTTTTTCCTGCTCCTGTAGGACCAACTATTGCAACTTTTTGACCTGGTTTAGCAGTACATGAAAAATCTTTTATTATAATTTTATCTGTATCATAACCAAATTTTACATGATCAAATTTAATATTGCCTTTAACTTTGTTTTTATCTAGTACTACAGTTTTATTAGTTTCATCAATCATTTCATCTTCTTCTAAAAATTCAAACACTCTTTCACTACTAGCTGCTGCTGTTTGCAAATTTGTTAATCTTTGAGCCATTTGTTGTAATGGTGATGTAAAAAGCCTAATATATACCATAAATGCAACAATTACACCAAATGTAATAATATCTTGTTTTACTAAAACTGCTCCCATTACACAAACCGCAACATAACTAAAGTTTCCTATAAAGCTCATTATTGGTTGCATCAATCCAGATAAAAATTGACTTTTTCTACTACAATTAAATAATGCTTCATTATATTTATTAAAATCATTTATTGCTTTATTTTTTCCATTATATGCTTTTACAACATTATAACCAGAATAAATTTCTTCGATATGTCCATTTAAATTTCCTAGTTCCACTTGTCTTTGATTAAAATATTTTTGAGACTTTCCTAAAATTGCAAACATAAATACAAATCCTATAATTGATGTTAATATTGCTGTAAATGCCATTATCCAGTTTGTATAAAACATCATAAAAATAGCAGATATAAATAATGCTAAATTAGACACAAAAGAATCTAGACTTTGACTTATCGACATTCCAATTTGATCAACATCATTTGTTACTCTAGATAAAATATCTCCAAAAGAGTGCTTATCATAATATTTAAGTGGTAATTTATTTATTTTTTTAGATATATTTGTACGTAATGTTCTTGCTAGATTATTAGCTGTTGTCGCCATTATAAAGCTTGTTAAAAAGCTAAATATAGCACTTACTACATATAACACTAATAAAAATATAGTTATATTTATTACTTTTTCTAAATCTATTCCCTTCATTAATCCTTCTGTTATAACATCTGTTAATTCTGATAACTTATTTGGTCCAACTATAGAACATACTGAACTTGCAATAGATAAAATTATTGTTATTATATAAGCAGGTATTAGGGATTTTTTATATCCTAATAACTTTTTTATCGCTTTTTTAAAGTCTTTAGGTTTTTCATTAACTCTTCCTGGTCCAACATTTCTTTGTACATGCTTTTGATTATTATTCGCCATATATAATTCATCCTTTCATTTAGAAATAATCTATATTTTAAGATTCTAATTCTTCTTTACTTAATTGTGAATAAGCAATTTCTTGATAAACAGAGCAGTTTTTCATCAATTCTTTATGTGTTCCTATTCCAACACATTCTCCATCTTCCAAAACTAAAATTTTATCAGCATTCATTACAGTTCCAATTCTTTGTGCAACTATAATACTTGTTGTATCTTTTGTATATTCTTTTAAGTCTTTTCTTAATTTATAGTCTGTTTTATAATCTAATGCTGAAAAAGAATCATCAAAAATATAAATTTCTGGATTTCTTGCAATAGCACGAGCTATTGATAATCTTTGTTTTTGGCCACCAGATACATTAGTTCCACCTTGAGCAATATGTGCATTATATTTTCCTTCCATTTTCTCTACAAATTCTGTTCCTTGTGCTACTCTTATTGCTTCTTTTATTTCTTCTTCTGTTTTTAGTTTTTTTCCATTTTCTCCATAATCAACATTATTTCTTATAGTTTCATTAAATAGAACTGCTTTTTGTGGTACATATCCTATTTTATTGTGTAAGTTTTCTTGTACATATTCTTTTACATTAATACCATCTACTAATACTTCACCATCAGTAGTATCAAAAAATCTTGGAATTAAATTTATTAATGTTGTTTTTCCACTACCTGTTGATCCTATTATTGCAACAGTATCTCCTTTATTAGCTTTAAAAGATATATTTTTCAAAGTATAATCTTGTGAATCAGGATATTTAAACGAAACATTTTTAAATTCAATAGTTCCATTTTCTCCTTTTTTTCCTTCTTTTATTTTTCCATCTTTAATTGAAATATTTGAATTTAATACTTCCAATATTCTTTTTATTGATACAGTTGCTCTTGGCACCATCATAAATATCATTGCAACCATTAAAAATGACATTATAACTTGCATAGCATAAGATGAAAATACAACCATATCACTAAATATTCCTATCTTATTCATAAGTTCTGCTTCATTTATCATATATGCACCAGCAAAATAAATAGCTAATGTTAAGCCATTCATTATCATATACATAATTGGTGACATTATAGACATTGCTCTTTGATTAAATGTTTGCAATCTAGTTAATTCTTTATTTACATTTTCAAATTTATTTTCTTGATATCCCTCTCCATTAAATGCTCTAACAACTCTGATACCTGTTAAATTTTCTCTTGTAACATTATTTACATTATCTATCATTGTTTGAACTTTTTTAAAGTTAGGAAATACTAGTTTCATTAAAATTGCTATTGTTAATAATAATATTAAAACTGCTCCACCTGTAATTGCACTCCATGTAAAATTCTTGTCTAAAATTTTTAAAACTGCCCAAATTGCTGTAATAGGCGCTTTTACCATTAATTGTAGCCCCATTGCTATTAACATTTCTACTTGTGAAACATCATTTGTAGTTCTTGTAATTAAACTACTAACTGAGAATTGGTTCATTTCCTCCATACTAAATTCTTCAACTTGTGAAAATAGTTCTTCTCTTAGTTTAGCAGATATTGATGTTGCAATATATGAGGCAAAAAAACCAACTATGCAAGCTGATAATAAACTGCCTGTTGCACAGGCAAGCATATAACTACCTTGTAATAGTATATCTGATATTTCACTTCCTTCTGTTTGAACTAGTTTAGTTATTTCAGACATATAATCTGGCATCTTTAAGTCTAACCAAACTTGAACTATTATTAATATTAAACTAAGTATAATGTATATAATTTCTTTTTTTGTTATTTTCTTTAAAATTTTATTCATAACTTATTTCCTTTCTTCTATTATTAACGATTTTTCCAAAAATCCTTAGACTTCTATAATAAGAAAAACATGATTTTGTGCCTGCACACTCGTTATCTGTGCTCAATATTACTTAAGCGCTCCATATTTAAGAAGTTCTATCATCCTTATATGTTCTTCTTTTCCTTTTTCAAAAGAACCGTATTTAAAACATGAAATTACTGATTTTTTTATACTTAATATTAGCATATTTAATAAAACCTTCATTTCACTTTCATCTTTTATATTTAATTTATCCATATTTATTCTTTCAATAACTTCAGTTTTTTCGAATATTGGTATTATTTCTTCATCATCACCTTTTGGCTTTTTTATTTCTTGACAACAAAAAAACATATCATCTGATGGTTTTAAGTTCTCTAATCTTTTTTCATGAAATTTCACATTGCCTCTTGAAAAAATTTCTTTTATCATGAAATCAAAAAGATCTATATGGACTTGAAAAATATCTCCATCTGTTTTTTCTAAATCTTCAATTATAAAATTTTCAATCATTTCAAAATCTTTTTTTAAAATGAAATTTAATAAATCATATTTTGATTCAAAATATTGATAAAAACTACCTCTTGCAATTCCTGCATTTTCTACAATATTTTTTATTGATGCTTCTTCTGCAGATACTCTAGTATATTCTTTGATAGCTGCTTCTACAATTCTCTTTTTCTTTTCTTCTGGTAATTTGAAAAATGTTTCTGTTGGCATTTTTTCCCCTCCAAAATTATATACATATATTTTTAACGTAAAATGACACTGTGTCATCATTGTAAGTGACGCAGTGTCATTTGTCAATATATAAATATATTAAATCAATTTATTGACCTGAATTTTCACCTGGTGTTCCATCTGGTACAGTTGGATCTGGCTTCTCTTCTGGTTTTGGATCTGGTTTTTCTTCTGGTTTTGGATCTGGTTTTTCTTCTGGCTTTTCCTCTGGTTTTGGATCTGGTTCTACTGGAGTTGTTGGTGGTGTCAAATTAGGATTTTTACCATTACATACACCACATATTCCATTTTCTCCATATACATGCTTTCCTGTAGCTAATAATACATCTAGTTTTTTATCTCCACAAGAACATTGTTTTTCTACTTTTCCATTTGTTCCACATGTAGGATTAGTTCTAGAAAGTTCTTTTGTATATTGATGAACATGTTCTGTTTGTTGATTACTTGGAATTGTTCTTTTTTCTGTAGTTCCGCAAACAGTACATTTTCTATATTCTTCTCCATCACTTGTTGCTGTTGGTTTTGTAATAGTTATCCAAGATCCCAAAGTATGACCTTTAGCAGGTTTTGTTGATTTTTTGGTTTTTCCACAAACTTTACATACTTCAATAATCTCACCTGCTGATGTACATGTAGATTTATCAACATCAACAATATATTCATGTGTATGAGGTGTATCTGCATTATCATTAGAAACTTCATTATCATCTGTTTTGTTTGAATTTGAACTAGCTGTAGATTTATTTATTGGCTTAGTATAATACTTTTTGTTTTCTGCTTCACTCATTTCTAAACTTAGAATTAACTCATCCATTAATTTTCTTGTTTGTGTAGAACTTGCTTTGTAAAAAGATAATTTATTTAACATTTGTGAAGCTCCTGGTAATTGCTCCATTCTAATACTTGATGTATCAAATTTTAATGCATATGGTATATACCCAATCATTTGTGTTAAATTCATATCTGTTTCAAGATTATCAAATACAGCTGATGCAATTTGTTTTAAATTACTAACACTTTGCCAAGATATTAATTGAGTTGCAACTGCTTTTATAAACTCTCTTTGTGTTCTCATTCTTCCATAATCATTATCTCCATAGCTAGGAGGATATGAAGTTCCATTATTATTATGTCTAAATCTTAACAATTGTTCTGCTTTATCACCATCTATTTTTTGCAATCCTTTTTCTAAATGAATATGCAAATCTTGTGTTGGATCATCATAATTCATATCTATTGGAACATCAAATTCAACTTCCCCTATAGCATTTACAATAGCTGGTAAGGCTGTATTCTTTACAACAACATAATGGTTTATATTTACTCCTGTAAGTTTTTCGACTGCATCTATAGTCTTTTGTACATCTTTTTGATATAAAGCATTTATTTTATCAAATCCCCCTGCTGTTTCTTCATTTTTTCCTATAAAAGTATCTCTAGGTATAGAAAGCATAAACGCTTTTTGTGTATCTGGATTATATCCAGCCAAAATTATTGTATCTGTAAGCTTAGATGAAATGTCTTCACTTATTCCTAAAACTAATACAAATATAGGATCCTTATCTCCTAATACATCTGTGGCTACATTTAAAACAGCTTCTGTAATATTTCCATTTGCTTTATATATATATACTCCAAAAACGATACCTATAAATGTTATTATTACTGCTATTATTATTCCTACTATTAATAATTTTTGTTTTTTACTTAATTTTTTCTTTTCATTCTTTTTTCTGTTGTTATTACCTATTCTTGCTTTTTTTCTTTCAGTCTTGTGTAGATTTTTATTATTTATTTCTATAACAATTTCTTCTTTTTTATCCATATTACTTTCTTTCAAATTACTTTACCTCTGTATACAAAATTTAATCTAGAATATTATCTAATTCTTTCTTTATTTCTTCTTTATCTAAGTTTTGTCCAATAAATACAAGTTTAATAATTCTGTCCCCAACTTCATCGTCCCAGTTTTTTAATAATTCTGGATTATCTTTTAACATTTGATTTTTTTCATTTTCTGGAGCTGAAGCAACCCAAAGACCAACTTCACCCATTTGAAATTGATTTCCTGCTTGTTCAAAAACATAAGACATATCTTGTTCATCTGAAAACCAAAGTATTCCTTTACATCTTATAATATTTTTTCTCCATTTCATATTAACATATTCTTCAAATCTATCCCTATTGAATGGTTTTCTTCTAGTATATACAAAAGTTCCTATTCCATATTCTTCAACTTCGCCTTCTCCATGATGGTGGTGATGATGGTGATGGTGCCCATGTTCTTCATCGTGTTCATGATGGTGGTGATGGTGTCCATGTTCTTCATGTTCATGATGGTGATGATCACAATTTTCATCATGATGTTCTTCATTATGATGATGTTCTTCTTCCTCTTCTTCATTATCATCTCGTTCTAACTCTTGAACCCATGCTGGTGATGATGCTGCTTTTTCAAAATCAAAATTATTTGTATCTATAATTTCTTTAACATCTACTTTAGCATAATTTGTTTCAATAATTTTAGCTACTGGTTGAAGTGCTTTTATAACTGCTTTAACTTTATTTAATTGCTCTTTTGATATAGCATCAACCTTATTTAAAATTATTGTATTACAAAATTCTATTTGTTGAATTAATAAATTTTCAATATCCTCATCATCAATATTTTCTTGAACTAAATTTTCACCAGATTCAAATTCATAAACAAGTCTTGCTGCATCTACAACAGTTACAACATTATCTAATCTGCAGATTTTTGGCAGACCATATTGCTCTGTTTGTTCTGAAAGTACTGTAATTGTTTGAGCTATAGGCATTGGTTCACAAACACCACTTGCTTCAATTAATATATAATCAAACTTTCCTGTTTTAATAATATCTACTATTTGTTGCATTAAATCAACCTTTAAAGTACAGCAAATACATCCATTACTTAGCGGAACAAGATTAGCATCTTCCTCGTTTACAATTCCTCCTTTTTGAATTAATTCTGCATCTATATTTACTTCTCCTATATCATTTACAATAACAGCAACTTTATAACCTTCTTGATTATTTAAAACATGGTTAATTAAAGTTGTTTTACCAGCTCCTAAATATCCTGTCAACACTGTAATTGGCACTATTTTATTCATTTTTTCCTCCCCTATGTTTTTTAATATTATATTGTTTTTGCATAATTTACATTTCTAATAAATTTATATTGCTATTATACACTTTAATTCTTATCTATTCAAGAAATATTTAGCATAAATTTGATATTTTATGTTTATACTTATATTTCATAGTTATTATTTTTTAAGAATAATAAAGTTGCTTTTTACATTCTTAAAAATTTAAAATATTAGAAAAGACTAGAGGGAAACAAAATAATTTCCATCCAGTCTTTAAACTTATAATTGAAATATATTAGCTTTAAGCATCATTTTTGATATTTTACTTTTTTCATTTAAAGGAATTTTCCATCTACTTGCTAAAATAGATTTTCCTTTCTTAAATTCTTTTTCTGGTTCTCCTATTGATTTACAAAGTTGTTTTTGTAAATCTGGTTTATTTGTATAAATGGAAATAACATTTTCCTCATATAAGACATTAATAGTTGTTTCCATTTCTATTCTATTTGGTTCTTTATATCTTTTTTCCAATAAAATCACACCTTATTTATTATTTTTCATTCCTTCTTTCTTCATTTGTACTTTTCATATTTTTTATAATCAATTATATTTTCATCAAAATAATCTTTAATTTGTTTTTCTCCAGTAATTAGTTTTTCTTTTTTTAATTTGGTTAAATCCTTTTTTATATGAAATTCTAATTTTGATGCTAACATTTTATTATCTGTTTTCCAAACAAATTCTACTTTTTGTGCTTTATGTGAATGAGTATATTTTGCACATTGTTTATTTCTTGTAAAGTGTTCTTTCATTCTTTTTTCTAAATTGTTTGTAATTCCTGTATATAAACTATTATCTTCACATCTTAATATATATACAAAGTACATCTTTCTTCCTTTATTTTAAATATTCATTTGCAATATTTCTTATTTCTTCAATTTGCTTTTTAGTATTCTCATTTTTGAAATTAAATCTGTTTATTATATCATTTATATAATTTTCTTTTAATATTACTCGTTTTGAATAATCAAAATTCAAATCAAATATAAAAGATATCATACAAATCATTCCATCTAGTACTGTTGGTTCTTTTTTCCTTAGTATTTGCTTTCTTTGTAAAAATTGTTCATAATATTCTTGAGCAATTGGATAATTTTCTATTTGATTGACTTCTTCAGCAGTATTATAAAACATGTGAACTCCTTCATACATTATATCCAATTTATCAGCATCTCTTACTATTTTTGAGTGTAATAAAGTTCTTTCATCTAGTCCATCTTGTATTTTAAATTTATTATGATTTTTTATAGCTATTTTAATAATATCATCAAATTGATTATCTTCTATATATTTTCTTATATATTCATTTTTTTCCAAAATTGTTACTGCTAAGTCTCCATGATCCACACTTTTACTATCTGAAAATGTGCCATATATTCTTCTTTGTTCAAATCTCGCTAAATCATGTAATAATCCAATTAGACTTGCAAGTTCAATATCTTCTTTATTTAAATTTAAATTTTCAGCAATTTTTTTGCTTAATTCCATAACTCTAAAAGTATGATCTATTTTTCTAGAAATATGAATATTATTAGAGTCATAATTGCTAGTATAACTTATAAATTCCTTTTTGGCTCTCTCTAAATCTATCATTTTGCCTCCTGATATTAAAATTTAGCTATTTTATCTATACTTGTATTTCTTTTTGCATGATTTTTCTTTAAATCTACACCTTCTAATTGTAAGCCAACACTAATACTATTAATTTGTGTATTTTCAAAACCAATATCTGATAATTCCATTCTTGAAAATTTGCATAAATCAAATACAGAATTTATATTATTTTCTTTTAGCTTAGTTACTATACCAGTTCCTATTTTTAAAGATGATACATCATTTTCCAATATTTTTTTCATGTTAATAACTCCTTTTATTATAATTAATTTTTAATTATTTATTATAAATCTTAATTTAATTTTTATATTTTATACTAATGTATTTTACCTTTCCATGGCTTGAATTATATCACAAAACTTGTACTTTGAAAAGAAAATTTAATTTATTTTGTCTATTATAATTGCTAATTCTCATAATTTATTATATTATTTACAAAAAAAGACAACATTACTACATTTCTAAATTATAAATAATTTGAGCAAATCATAAATTGATAAATTTTTACAACATTTTTTACTTATATTTTTCAGATTTGTTCATATTCTAATACAAATAATTTAAGTAGTTTGTTTTTTTCTATACAAGAATATTATAAATAGTTAGGATAAAATATGAAATTAGAATATAAAGTTACTAATAATAAATATTTTAATATAAAAGAAGTTCTTAAATCTCATTTTACAATTTCTGATAGATTATTAACCAAGCTCAAAAAGAATCACAAAATTTTTTTAAATGGAAAATGCGAATATGTAACAAAAAAATTGAATATAAATGACTTAATTGAAATTAATTTAGATTTTAATGAAATTTCTGAAAACATAATTCCTGTAGAAATTATATTAAACATTATATATGAAGATAATGCTTTAATAATTATTAATAAACCTGCAGGAATACCTGTTCATCCATCAATTTCTCATTTCGAAAATAGCCTTTCTAATGGGTTAGCTTTTTACTATAAAAAAAATAATATAAAAACCAAAATAAGACCTGTAAATAGATTAGATAAAGATACTTCTGGAATAGTTATTTTTGCCAAAAATGAATATGTTCAAGAATGCTTAATTAGGCAAATGAAATCCAAAAATTTTAATAAAGAATATTTGGCCATTTTAGAAGGACATTTACCATCAATTTCTGGAACTATAAATGCACCTATAAGTAGAAAATCTGGTTCAATTATTGAAAGAGAAATTAATTCAGATGGTAATATTTCTATAACTCATTTTACATTAATTAAAAATTTTTCTGTTAATAACCAAAAATTATCTTTAGTAAATTTTAAATTAGAAACTGGGAGAACTCATCAAATTAGAGTTCATTCACAATATATAGGTCATTCGATTATAGGAGACTCTCTGTATGGTAATTCTTCAAAATTAATTTCAAGACAAGCCTTACATGCATATAAAATTTCTTTTACACATCCAATAACTCAAAAAAAGCTTTGCTTCGAAATCTCATTGCCTATAGATATGAAAAATATACTACTAGAACAATAATGTAAAATATATAAATTACCAAATACTTTCTATATAATTTTTCTGAATTTCATATTATAAAACAAAAAAACTAGAATATTTTATAAAATATTCTAGTTTTATATTTCTTCTAAGCAGTTTCCTGTGTTGTTGGCTTTACTTTTTTCTTCTGTTTTGGTTCTTCACGCTTTTTATTTTCATCAATAATTAACTCAGGTTCAGTTTTATTTAAAACAGTATCCTTAGTTATAATACATTTGGCTATTTTTTCATTAGATGGTATATCATACATTATATCTCTCATAATTTCTTCAATTATAGATCTAAGACCTCTAGCACCTGTGTTTCTTTCAAGTGCTTTATCAACAATTGCTTCTAATGCGTCTTGTCTAAACTCAAGTTCAACACCATCTAACTCTACTAATTTTTTATATTGTTTTACTAAAGCATTTTTTGGTTTTGTAACAATATCTATTAATGCCTCTTTAGTTAAACCTTCTAAAGTTGCTACAATTGGTAATCTTCCAACAAATTCTGGTATTAAACCAAATTTAAGTAAATCTTGAGGTAATAATTGTTTAAATGTTTCTGTTTTATTAGTCTCTTTTTTACTTTGGATTTCAGCACCAAATCCCATTGATTTTTTACCTGTTCTATCATTAATAATATTTTCTAATCCTTCAAATGCTCCACCACATATAAATAATATATTTGATGTATTAATCTGAATAAATTCTTGATGAGGATGCTTTCTACCACCTTGTGGTGGAACTGAAGCCACAGTTCCTTCAACAATTTTTAATAAAGCTTGTTGAACACCTTCTCCACTAACATCTCTAGTAATAGATGGGTTTTCTGATTTTCTAGTTATTTTATCTATTTCATCTATATAAATAATTCCTTTTTGCGCTTTTTCAACATCAAAATCAGCTGCTTGAATTAATTTTAAAAGAATATTTTCAACGTCTTCTCCAACATATCCAGCTTCTGTTAATGTAGTTGCGTCAGCAATAGCAAATGGAACATCTAATATCTTAGCTAATGTTTGAGCAAGTAATGTTTTTCCACATCCTGTAGGTCCTAATAATAAAATATTACTTTTTTGTATTTCAATATCGTCTAATGCGTCTATATTATTTATTCTTTTATAATGATTGTAAACAGCTACTGACAATGTTTTTTTTGCTTCTTCTTGCCCTATTACATAATCGTCTAAAGTTTTCTTTATTTCTGCTGGTGTTAACATATCTACTTGTTGCTCTATAACTTCTTCTGTTTCAAATATTTCTTCATCTATAATGTCTTGGCAAAGGGCAATACATTCATCACAAATATATACTCCTGGACCAGCTATTATCTTTTTTACTACTTCTTGTGGTTTTCCACAAAAAGAACATTTTACAATTCTACTATCTTGATTTTTGTTATTAGCCATTCGAGTTTCCTTTCAAAAAATATTATAATTAATATATATTAGAAATTATTAATTTCTTTTATCTAATATTCCATCAATTAAACCATATTCTAAAGCTTGTTGGGCTGTCATATAATTATCTCTTTCTGTATCTTTCTCAATTGTTTCTAAATTTTGACCTGTTCTATCACTTAATAATTTATTTAATTTTTCTCTAGTTCTAACCATATGATCTGCATGAATTTTTATTTCAGTAGTTTGACCTGAAAGTCCTCCACCAGCAATTAATGGTTGATGTATTAATATTTCAGCATTAGGAGTAGCATATCTTTTTCCTTTTGCTCCAGAAGCAAGAAGAACAGCTCCCATACTAGCTGCCATACCAACACAAATTGTTGATACTGGGCATTTAATATAATTTATAGTATCTACTATTGCCATTCCGTCTGTAATAGATCCTCCTGGACTATTAATATATAAATTAATTTCTTTATCTGGATCTTCTGACTCTAAAAATAAAAGTTGTGCAACAACTAAACTTGCAGATGTAGCATTTACATCCTCAGCTAAAAATATAATTCTATCTTTTAACAATCTTGAAAAAATATCATAAGATCTTTCTCCTCTACTTGTTTGTTCAATTACATAAGGTACTAAACTATTTTCAATCATTTCATTCTTCCTTTCTATTGTATGATTTTATAATACTTAAATAACTATATACTAAAAGCAAATATTTTTCAATATATTTATTTTAAAAAAACAATAATTTAACTTCCAAAAATCGACTCAAAGAACCAAATTTATAAAATTTAAGAGCATGTAAGTTATAAAGCTACCTACACGCTCTTTATTATATATGTTATTTATCAATTCTTTCATATTTTATGTACATTAATATTCCAAGTATAGTAATCATAAATATAGTTACAATTAAAAATGTCTTTCCTGCATTTGGTAAATTTTTGTTAGCTATTGTGGTATCTTCAACAGAAGAATTCTTATAGCTTAGTGTATTATTTTTATTATTTTCTGATATTATATTTTCTGTTTTATTTGAATTATTGTTGTTATTGTTATTATTATTATTACTATTTGATTGTTTTACATCATCTATATATTTTTCTGCTTCTAAATCATATTTAAGAAGTACTGGTGCAGTTACTAATATTTTTTCATTTGTATTCTTTTTAGCAACTTCTTTTATATATAAATATAGATTTTTAGAGTTTGATACTTCTGAAAAATTAGTTATATCTTTAGTATTTATAGAAAATTCAATTTTATCTTGTGCAGTTTGGTTTTCTGTAATTTTTACCCAATCTTTTATATTACTAGCATTTTGTGTAGATGATAAATAGTAATAATATTCTATACTGTCATTTTTATTACTTCTAGTAATATTATTTAATTGTACATCCATAACAATATATTGTTGTTTAGAAGCATTTGTATAATAATATGCTTTTACTTTAGTGACATTAGAATTCATATTTGTAAATATGGAATTTTCAGCTTCTTCTACTATGTTTTCTACAATATTAACATCAAAAGTAGTAGTTTTATCTAAATATTTAACTGTTATTGTATTTTTACCTAATATTTTATTATTAAAACCTTCTACTATTAATAATTCAGAATTCATAGAAATTTCCTCAGAAGAATTATCTGTATATAATACTTTTATAATTCCACCTGTTAAATCTAAATTATCTTTATTTTGAATATATTGAGTTTTTACAGGCATTTTGCTTACAGAAATTGATTGAAGTTTTTTTTCAGTTGATGGTATTTCATCTTCAATTTTAGATACTGTAAAAGCTTTTATTGTTGTATCTGAATTAGGATAATTTGAATTTGTTGAATTTAATTCTCCAAAATCTAACCATTCATTTCTTTCAAATGAATCTCCTACAGTCCAAAAACATTTTTCTTTTTCTACTTTTACATTACCAAAATAAGAATTGTTAATTACTTGCTCAACTCCAACGCCAATCTCATTATTTCTTGTTCCTGTAATTTCCACAAGAACTGTAAATTTGTCTCCTGTTATTTTTACTGGTTTTAAAAACTCTAATGTATGATATCCTGCTTCAAAAGTTTCAGATGTACCATCTTTTAATTCAACTAATTTAAAATCATTTTTGGCTTTTCCACTTCCGTTTGGATTAACATATACTCTGCAAGTATATGTTTCTGGCGCATATAATGAAACTTGATTTAAATATTCATCTCCACTTAATTGTTTTTCAAAAACATTGGCAACATATATTTTTGATGTAACAAATGGAAGAACACTATTTATTCCATAATAATCATATTGATAAATGTTTTCATAATTAATGTTATCATCTGCTTTTATTATTCCAGATAATAAAGTATATATTGTTACATCTTGATATGAAACATACATATAGCCATTATCACCAATTTTCATACAGGCTATATTATTTTGTATTTCATATCCAGCATCTTCATAAACTTTTAATGCAAATTGATCTAATATTTCTTCAGAAGAATTCCAACCTTTTTCTTTACATTCATCTGGATTTGCTTTAAAAATTGATTCTTTCATTTCCTGTAATGTGTACTCTTTTTTTGTTCCCCAAGAATTTTTTATTATCCAAGCTCCATTTTGAGTAGGTCTATGTTTTTCATTAAAGTTGTTAATACTATAATTATCATCCCATCCAATTATTGTAACTGCATGGTTTACTGGACACTTACTAACATTATCACAATATATAGCACCTGTATCATTATTATAGTAATCTGATACTAATTGTGCTCCATGGATTCCAGCATTAATACCACCATAATTTTTAATATGTAATTTCATTTCGTTTCTTAAATCTTCAGTGTCTTCTGTTCCTTTATACAAAGGATAATCTATTGTATCATATACTTGAGTTTTAATTTCTTTATTCTCTATTTCACTAATATCTATTTTATCTTCATTATTTTCAAATGGCATATCTTTTTCTGAAATTGCACCTGTTCCATTAACTAAGTACGCTGTTGATAAGTAGTAATTTCCACCTTCTCCAACTTCTCTTTCATATCCATTTTGATTTACTTTATTATCTAAAAAAGTTCTACTAGTTGCATATTCCATATGTCTTTCTGAAAAATCGTAAACTTTTGATGTATTTTCATTATTCTTATAATCTCTCATTGCTAAATTTGATTCTAAAGATGCAAGTTCTGCAAATGCCCAACATGTATTGGTGTTTCCTTGATCTTTTATAGTAATATTGTTAGGTATATAATCTTTTAAATTATATCTTGTTTCAGCTTGAGCAGATATTTTTTGAAGAATATTTATTGGATTTGTAAATACAGCCTTTGTTTTTGGAATTACAAAGGTACTTGGTTGAATAACTTTTTCTTTTTCTTCTTCAGAAAGTTTTTGCCATTCTTGAAATTCTTCACTAAATTCCACTGTATCAGACAAATAATTAGTAAGTTCTTGTGCAAATACAGCACTTCTCATACATAAAATGGAAATGCAAAATAAAATTATTATTTTAAATTTTTTCTTTAATTTTCCCATAATCACAATAATCCTTTTTATAATTTCAATTTTATTTTATTATATATTTTCCACTATAAAATGTACATTTCGTTTCTGTGTTTTTAATATAACATTTTTATTACATGCATATAGACAAAAAAACACATAAATTTATATATTACTTTAATAAATTTATGTGCCTTGTCTTTGCTTATGTGCCACTTTTCTTCCAATAGGTTTCTATAATAGAAAAAAACCTTAAACTGTTTAGTTTAAGGTTTTTGATTTATAATTTATAATTTATTTTTTAGTTGTTTTAGTTGTTGTTTTTTTAGTTGTTTTCTTTTCTTTTTTTACGTCTTCAGAATCTTCTTTCTTTTCTTCAGATTTTTTAGTTGTTTTTTTAGCTGTTGTCTTTTTTGCTGTTTTTTCTTCTTTTTCCTCTTTTGGTTCAACAACTTTTATTTTAGCATTATCTACTATTAAAGCTATACCTTTTTCTGATTTAATATTAGCTTTTACACTATTTACTAATTCTTCATTTTCTTTTAATTCTTCTTCTTTTCTTCCATAGCTTTTTGCTAATTCTTTAATTTTTTCTTCTACTTCTGCGTCTGTAGCTTCTATTTTTGCATCATTGTAAACAGCTTCTAAAACTAATCTCATTTTTATAGAATCTTTAGCTGGTTCTACACTTTCTTTTCTAAAATCAGCAACTGTTTTTCCAAGCATTTGTAAATATTGTTCAAAACTAATTCCTTGATATGATAATCTTCTATTCATATCTTCTTGCATATTGTCTAATTCAAGTTCAACCATTCCGTTTGGAATTTCAACTTCTGAAACTTCTGCAACTGCTCTAACAGCTTTTTCTTCTAATTCAGCTTTAGATTTTTCTTCGTTTTGTTTTTCTTTTTTAGATTTGATGTCTGCTTTTAGTTCATCTAAAGTATCAAATTCGCTAACATCTTTTACAAATTCATCATCTATTTTAGGTAATTCCTTTGTTTTAATTTCATGTAAAACAACTTTAAATACAGCATCTTTTCCTGCTAAGTCTTTAGAGAAATATTCTTCTGGGAATTTAACATTTATATCTCTAGTTTCTTCTGCTTTCATTCCAATAACTTGATCTTCAAATCCAGGAATAAATGTGTTACTTCCTAATTTTAATTCATAATTTTCAGCTTTTCCACCTTCAAATTCAACTCCATCAACTGTTCCTGTATAATCTATAACAGCTGTATCTCCGTTTTCTGCAGGTCTATCTGTTACAGTAATCATTCTGCTGTTACGATCTGCCATTGTATTTAATTCTTCTTCAACATCTTTATCTGTAACTTTTATTTCTGTTTTTTCTAAAGATATTCCTTTATATTTTCCTAATTTAACTTCTGGTTTTGTACTAACTACTGCTGTAAATATTAAATCTTTTCCTTTTTCCATTTGGATTACATCTATTTCAGGTCTGCTTGCTACTTCAATTTTTTCTGATTTTATAGCTTCATCATATGCAACTGATGCAACATCTTGGAATGCATCTTCATAGAAAATGCTTGCTCCATAATATCTTTCAACTATGTTCATTGGAGCTTTTCCTTTTCTAAAACCTGGTATATTAAAATATTTAGCATTTTTATTAAATACTTTTTTTATTCCTTCGTCAAAAACTTTTGCTTCTACTGTGATTTCTAATTTTACTTCGTTTTTATTTTCAGTATTTTCAACTTTTACACTCATTTTATTTCCTCCATTTTCTCTCTATTTCTCATAAATAGCTTTTATATTATATCACAGAAAAAATAAAAATCAAGAGTTTTACCATAATTTTCTTATTACCCTAAGATTAGCGCTTACGTTTTATGTAGATTAGCATTTTTTGTTGTACAAAATCGTGTGCAAAATTAGCGAAGCTTTTATTTGGTAGGAAGTGCATAGCACTTTCCTACTAAATAATAAGATTCAAAAAAAGGCTGTCATAAACTATGACAGCCTTTTTTTGAATTTAAGAACTTTCCCTTATATTTCGTTATTCTCCTAAACAAATACCTAAGTTTTTTGCAATTTTTATTAAATCATCATCCATTTTTATTTTTCTTATATTACTTTCTTTTGTATTACCTGAAGCTGCGCCTACTACTTTATTATTTCCTACAACATCTTCTAAAGTAACATATCCCATTTCACCTTTTTTATAAGTAACTAAAACATTAAATATTCCTTCCATTGCAAGTTCCATTGCTTTAGTTCCATATTTTGTTGAAAGAATTCTATCAAAAGCAGATGGTGTTCCACCTCTTTGTACATAACCTAAAGTTGTATTTCTAGACCCTATACCTGTTAGTTCTTCAAGCTCATTTGCTAATTTTTCTCCAACTCCACCTAATCTAATATTATCTAATCCAGCACCATCATTTAATGTTTTTCTTACAGTTAATGTTCCATCCTTTGGAATAGCTCCCTCTGATGTAACAACTATTGTAAAGTCTTTTCCTTGAGATTTTCTTTCATTTATTTTATCTATAACTTTATTAATATCGTAAGGTATTTCTGGAATTAAAGCAACATCTGCTCCACCTGCTATAGCTGATTCTAAAGCAAGCCATCCTGCATATCTTCCCATTACTTCTAATACCATAATTCTATGATGCGCTTCTGCTGTAGTGTGAAGTCTATCTAAAGCTTCTGTAGCTACAGAAACAGCTGTATTGTAGCCAAAAGTCATATCAGTATGTGCTACATCATTATCTATTGTTTTTGGAACTCCTATACAATTAACTCCTTTTAATGAAAAATCTCTACTAGATTTTTGTGTTCCATCTCCACCTAAAGTGAATATACAATCAAATCCATCATCTTTAATATTTTGAACACAAACATCTGATAAGTCTTTGTATTCAACGCTTCCATCATCATTTACAACTTTATAATTAAATACATTAGTAGCATTTGATGTACCTATTATTGTTCCACCTTTTGTTAATAATCCAGAAGCATTTCCTTGTGAATCTAATTTCACATAATTATTATTTAATAGTCCTTTATATCCTTCAATAAATCCATAACATTCAACTCCATAAGTATTAGCAGTTTTTACTATAGCTCTAATTACAGCATTTAAACCTGGTGCATCACCACCATTAGTTAATATTGCAACTTTTTTCACTTTTGATTCCATTTTTTCCCTCCTGATTAACTTAGAATTTATTTTTTACAATTATTTCATATTATATACGCTTTTTTTTTATAATACAAGCACTTTTTTACAAATTTATTAATGTTACAAACTACTTCTTATAATCCGCAATTTAAATATTGTTTTTAAAGGTTTTACATAGTAATTGAAAATTATAATATCAACTTTTTAATATACTTTTATTATGATTATTTCCATTTTTAGTTATAATATTATATTTTCGGAATATTATCTATTAAGTCAAATTTTGTTAAACAAAATTATGTACAAAATTTGCTATAGATATTTATGTAATGAGAATAAATAAATTTTCTTATTATAATTTTATGATATTAAACTATTCTGCAAAACTGGTTAGCAAAACTTTTAATGCATTATTATATACCAATTTTGCAAAATATTTATTTTCTTGGAGGAAGCTATGAAACTAAAAATTATAAGTATATTCATTATTTGTTTTATCTTATTAAGTACCTATTCATATGGAATATATTCAGTTATTCCAATTTGGGAGGATATGTCAGACACCACTGAAGTTAATGCAGACACTGCAGATAACTTTTTAAATATAGAATCAGAAAGTGCAATTTTAATTGAGCAAACTACTCGGAAAAGTTTTATATGAAAAGAATTCTCATGAACAGCTTAGGCCAGCTAGCGTTACAAAAGTTATGACAATTCTTTTAATTATGGAGGCATTAGACAGAGGTGATATTACTTTAGAAACTCCAATTCCTTGTAGTGAAAAAGCTTCATCAATGGGTGGTTCACAGATTTGGTTAGATACTACTGAAACTCTAACTGTACATGAAATGTTAAAAGCAATCTGCGTCGTAAGCGCAAATGATTGTACAATGGCTCTTTCAGAATACCTTGCAGGAAGCGAAGAATTATTTGTTCAGAAAATGAATGAGCGTGCAAAAGAGCTTGGAATGAATGACACTGTATTTAAAAATTGTCATGGTATTGATGAAGATGGCCATGTAAGTTCAAGTTACGATATTAGTTTAATGTCTAGAGAACTTTTGCAAAATCATCCTATGATTACTGATTATACGACTATTTGGATGGATTCGCTACGTGATGGTAAATCAGAACTTGTAAACACTAACAAATTAATTCGTACTTATGATGGTGCAACAGGATTAAAAACTGGTTCTACTAGCTTAGCATTATATAACTTATCTGCAAGTGCTACTAGAAGTGATTTATCTTTAATTGCTGTAATAATGAGAGCTCCTACTACTAAACTTCGTTTTTCTGAAGCTAAATTATTATTAGATTATGGTTTTAGCACCTATAGTTTTAATAAAATTGCTAATAAAAATTCAGTTGTTCAAAATGTAGAAGTTAGTAAAGGAACTCAAAAAAATTTAAATCTTGTGTTTGAAAACGACAGTGGTGTAATTTTAGAAAAAACAAATTCATCAGAAATAAATCAAGAAATTGAATTAAATCCTTCTATTGAAGCGCCTATAGAGAAAAATCAAGTTCTTGGAAAAATGAATTTTTATTTAGATAATGAATTGGTTTCGTCTGTTAATTTAATAGCTGAAAATGATGTTCCAAAAATTACTACTATAAATTTGCTTAAACAAATAACAAAATCTTGGTTTACTATTTTAAGAAATTAACATACTTAGAATACATTTCATACACTTAAGAAATCCTCTATATAAATGTTCGTGTGCCAATTTATTTAATAAAGTTGTAGCAGGTGAAGCCTATGGGCTCTACCTGCTCTATTTGTATATATTTTTTATGTATTTGTAATATAATCTTAAAAAAATAAAGATTTCTCTTGCATTATTAAAAAAAACGTATTAATATATACATTACAAAACTTCAGAAAGGAATGATGATTTATGCAAAAAACTCGGAATTTGTTTATTCTAACAGGTCTACCAGAAGATGTTTCTTGTGTTATAAAAAGCCTACAATTTAAAGGTATGGTAACTGTTCCTTATGGTGAAAATGTTACTAATAACTTAATTAACAAAGCTTTTGCTAACAACAAAAGTGTTCTCTGTTCAGAAGATTACTATTCTGAAGAACTGTCAAACACTAGTATTACAAAAATTAGAGTTGTATCCAGTAATACATCTTTAGATTCATTATGTAATGAATCTAAAACAATTATTATTAATGATAATTGTTCAGATCAATTTGCCCAAATTGCAAATAATCTGGGATATGATATTGGTGACCATAAATCCAATAGTTCTGGACTAAATGGTACTCCAACCATTAAAGATTGTGTATATTGTAAATATTTATCTGGATATATTGGAGAAAATGAACGTACTGTATATAGAAGTAAAAATTTCTTTGTAATGCCTACTTTGGGTCAATTCGTTTGTGGATATTTGCTAATTATACCTTTTGAGCATATAATGTCAAATGCAGAATTAGATTCCGATGTACTCAAAGAATTTGAAACAGTTCTTGAAGATATCGAATATCTACTAAAATTAACTTATAACAATTCAAATATTCTTGTTTGGGAAAATGGCACTGGTAACTCTGGTAAAGGAAAAGCAAAGGATTCAATTGTCCATTCTCATGTTCATATTTGTCCAAGTAGTTTAAACTCAGATAAGATAGAAATTCTTTCTGGTTTTCCATTTGAAACAATTTCTATTTCAGAACTCAGCAATTATAAGGAGCATTCTTATTTACTAATCAGATCTCCTGAATATTCTTCTTGGAAAATAAACAATAATCCTGAACTTTATATTCCTAGACAATATGTAAGGCAATTACTTGCTGAAGAATATAATCTTCCTGATGATTCTTGGAATTGGCGTAAATACTACTTTAAGAAAAATATGACCAAAACAGTTGAAGACATAAGAACAACTTTAATAACAAATTGGAATACTCTTCCTGAACGGATAAAAAACAATACTAGTTTTTTAATTTAATACATCATACCATAAAAGCCAAATATCTATTTACTATTGTAAAAGATATTTGGCTTTTTGTATTTTTCTTTATCAAGAATGTCCTCTATACTTCCTACTAAATAAAAAAAACATTAAGATTAAATCTTAATGTTTTTTATTGCGCAATAAATTTTATATTTTTGATAAGCTCAAATAAATTAAGCAATACCATATTTTTTCTTAAATTTATCTGCTCTACCACCTGTAGTGTTTTGTTTTAAGCTTCCTGTCCAAAATGGATGACATTTAGAGCAAACATCAACTTTCATTTCTGGTTTTGTTGAATTTGTTTCTAATACATTTCCACAAGCACATATAATTTTAGAAGCCACATAGTTTGGATGTAATTCTTTTTTCATGCTATTCACCTCTTTCTTACATTTTTAAAACAATCTTTTATATCATAACACAATATTTATACCATTGCAAGTTCTTTTTTAAAATAATTCAACAAATGTTATATCACTAGTTAAATCTTTATATTTAACACCTTCACTAGTTTCTTTTTCTTGTTCTACTTCTTCATTTTTTTCTGGAACTGATACAGTATTTCTACTAGTAGTTTCTTTTTTGTTTGAACTATTTTTTGTATTTTCTTTAATTGCTGGTGTTTCTGGTTCAGTAGTATTTGCATCTATTTCATCTGAATTTCCAGCTTCTATTGTTTTATTATCTTTTCTAGTGAAATCGAATACTGTGTTTCCATCATTTGCACTATTTAAATTAACTTCTAATGATGTTCTATTTACTAATTTATACATTATATTAAAAATACAAGCTATTATACAAACTGCTAATAATACTTTTTTCCACAATTTAGCTAGCATATTCTTCTCCCTTCACTAGTTATCCTAACAATTATTATACTATATTTTACAAAAAAGTCAATATTAGCTTTTGCTAGAAATTATACGCTATGATTCATTTCTAATTTTTTATTTAACTAAATGCATTAATTATGTCAAAAAATTCAATTTTCCAGATTATAATACTTCCCCAAAAATAATACTTTCCCAAAATTAGTATAATAAAATAAAAAAAATATTAAAAATCACTTGTTTTTTAAAAAAATGTATGTTAGACTATTATTTAGTCAGTTTATTAAAATAAATGGAGGTGCTTTAGATATGGCAAAATGTGTTTGTTGTGGAAAAGAAACAAGCTTTGGAAATCAATTGAGTATAACTCGTTCACATATTAGCAAGAGAACATCTAGACAAGTAAAACCAAATTTAAGAACAGTTAAAGCTATTATTGATGGAAATGTTAAAAGAGTGTCAGTATGTTCTAAATGCTTACGTTCTGGAAAAATCAAAAGAGCTGTTTAATAGAAAAATAAAACAAACGAAGCACATAGCTTTACTAAAATAATATCAAATTTTAGCAAAGCTATGTGCTTCGTCTTTACTTTTATTTAGTAGAAAAGAGTAATTAGTATATCTAATTACTCCTTTTTTTATTTAGTAGTAAAGTGCTCTGCACTTCCTAGTAAATAAAAGTGATTTTTCTTTCTACCTAAATTCTATGTAGATTTTATTCCGAATATAAATTTTACAAATCCCCTTAAAAATTTAGGCACTTTTTTTACTACAATTGTCATATTCTCCTCCTTATTTTTTTACTTTTCTAAACTTTTCATTACAAAAAAATTATTTAGAAAATAAAAACTTAATACCTCCAATAAGCATTCCTAATCCCATAATGCAAATCCAGGCAACTGGAGGAAGAAATAACACTAAAAGAATTCCTATTCCAAATCCTATAAGAATTCCTGCTATTATTTTTCGAAATCTACACCAAAACATTTTACTTCCTCCTATTTACTACATATAAGTTTATTTCTATTTAGAAAATAAAAGCTAAATCGAATAAAATCATATGCACTTTCTATATAATATTAAATAAAAAGGAATTATGTGAAAAAGATTTTGGACTAATCATTATCATCGTCATTATTGTCATCAAGACTTTCATCACAATCTTCAAAATCTTCAAGGCTATCTAAATTATGCATACAATGACTACACTCCTCCATATCACAGTTATAACAATAGTCTTCATCATCTAAAATTGCCCCACCAGCAAATGCAATATCATCTAATAAATCTAATGTTTCTTCTTCATCTAAAGCATCATCATTTACTTTTACAAAATTAATTTCGAATTCATCATCATTATCAATTTTAAATCTGATTAAAATTGTGCATGGTTCTTCATCGCACATTGCTTCTCCTGTAAAATCAACATATACTTTCTCATCTTCTTTAAGTACATTATAATTTATATTATCAAAAAAAGATTCAAATAATTCACCAATTTTGAAATCTCTAATTGCGTTAAATTCACCATTACAAATTAATCCAATATAACTTTCATCTGTATTTTCTTCTTTCATACAAACCTCCTTACAATTATAATTATTTATATTAACATAAAACATCTATTCTTTCAATATTTTATTTTCAATTTATATGTGACATATCTATTTTAAACCTATATTATTTTCTAATTTATTTAATATATCTTTTTTAAAGATATTATATTTTTAGTTCATCTTCAATATATTAATTATTTTTTTTATTTAATTTCTCTCTCTTTTCATTTTTAGGTTTTCTAACTATCATATTAGGAAATGCATTTATTAGTCTATGTTTTAATATTGATTGAGAACTAAACTTATCTTTAACTTGTTTTGAAAATTCTTCAGAAGATATTTTTATATTCTTAATAGTTTCTTCGACTTTTTGTTTAGAAACTTTTTGAAATTCTTCAATTTCATCTCTAGTTTTCTTTATTTTATTTTCAACAATCTGTTTCTGTTTATTTTCAAAATTTATTTTCTTTAATTTAATTTGTTCATCAAATTTAGCTTTCTCATCAATAATTCTATTTTTAATATTATTTTTATCTTCATTCATTTTTATTAATAATTCTCTTAAACTATAGTTCTTAGAATTAAATAATTTACTTCTTCTATATCTAATTTTTCTTTGAAATTTCATACCTTTAACAGTCAATTTTCTAATAGAATGTATAGCATTAGACTCTGCTTTTATTATTATATCTTCTGCTTTATCTTTTACTTTAGAACTAATTTCTTCTGTATTATCCATTTTGTCATATGTTGCACCTTTAAAACTAGAGATAATTATAAAAGATATAATAAAATCTGCAGTAAACAAACCTAATACTATACCTGTAATTAAATGTCTTTGAAAATCTGGTATTTTCATATACAAATTTATAAAAAATGGATTTGCTATACACAAAATAGCAGAACCAGCAATTCCAAATAAGCATAGATTTTGTAAACAAATTCTACCATTTATATTAAATTTTCTATTAGTATAATCCCACCATCTAGCATTAAATAATTTCTCCATAATATAGCTAGTTAAGTATTCTAGTACTCCACATAATACTGTTGATAAAACAAATAATGCAAAAATATCATTACTATATTTTCCTAATACTATAGTTATTATAACTACTCCAATTCCATACACAGGACAAAGTGGTCCAATTAAAAAACCTCTGTTCACAAATTTTTTTGTTACAAAAATGCCACCAAATGACTCCATAACCCAGCCTGCAAATGAATACGTAAAAAATAGCCATATTAATATTTCAATATAATTAAAATCAATAGAATTTATAAAATTATTCCAAATTTCTTCCATATTTTACTCCTTTTATATTTTAAACTTATTTTTCAAAGTTTTATTTATATTTATACATATATATTTTTTTGCATATTATATATTATTACTATTGTTCTATTATACTTTATTATTTACAAAATTTAAATATTATTTAAATTATTTTCTTTAATAAATTTTTTTGTTTGTGTATATCCTTCATAATATAGTTTTTTTGCATTTTTGGAATTTAGTAAACCACTATTAGAATGCTTTATTTCAAGTAAATAATCTGAACCATCCCATTCATATCTACTAAGTTCATGGCACAAAATATTAAATGCTTTTATTAATATATCAATTATGCTATTACAGCATTTTTTAACTTGTGTATTAGTAAATACAATGCTTAAAACTTTATCAGCACCAATTCTTTTTTCTTCTCTCCAAGGAACGTTTTCTTCAATTCCGCCATCTATAAGTAAGCAATTATCTATTTTGGAACAAGGTGAAAATATTCCTGGATAGCTACAACTTGCCTGAACTGCAGTCCCAATATCTACGCTATTTACATACTTTATATTTGATGGAAGATCAATTCCATTAATTTTTTTAGAACAAAAAACATATAAATCTTCGTCCAAAATATTAACAGCTGGTATTAATAAAGTTTTATCTATCTGTGAAATATTTGATATTCCTTTTTTATTACAAAATTTATTCATTAATTTATAAATTTTTTCTCCACTGTTTAAACCATCTATTTTTACTTTTCCTGTCTTAAAAAAATTAATAATTACCTTTAATATATTTCTAAAATCTATGTAATTAATTTTATTAGCATATTTGTTAAAAATATCATAAATCTCATCTGTACTATATCCAATTGCATAAAGAGTTGCAACAATACTCCCAGAAGAAGTTCCTGCAAAATAATCAAATTTAATATTAGACTCATCTATTGCTTTAAGTGCTCCTATGTGAGCAAAAGCCTTTGTTCCACCACCTGAAAGACATAATCCTAATTTCATAAAAACCACCTCATGTTATATTATTCAAAAAAAATGTTACTGTGAAATATTTCACAATAACATTTTAATTTCTATATATATTCTATTATATAAATTTTTTTAACTTCAAAAGTGGTTATTTAATTTTATAATAGTATTTTTTTATTGCAATCTTTCTTATTACATTGCACTTTCTAAAGTTCCATCTTCTGAATATAGAGTTTCTGTATTAACTAATTTCCATTCGTTACCATCAATATTAATTTTTACAAAATATGTGTATTCATCACAAACACATTTTAATGTATTTCCATCTATTAATTCTATTTCATCAATAAAAATTCCTGCATTTTCTTCTATCTTATCAACCGTTAAATAATCAGCTGGATTTGCATCTGGATTTACTTCTAAATCGTAATGATACTCTTCTAATAATTTTTTTATAGAGTCTTCTATAGTAGTACTTACATGATCTTTATAGAAAGCGTTATCAAATTCATCATTATTATAAGCATTAACTTCTGTACTTGGACTATTTGAATTAATATTGTCTATATCATCTAAATCATCCATTGAAGAAGTTCCACTAATACCATCTGAAGTGTTAAACATTCCCAAAATACTTCCTATTAATGTATTTGGATTTTCGTTAGCACTAAGAAGAACATTTTGAACTATTTCTTCTCCTAGTTTTTCAAACTCTTCAATAGAGTAATCATTTACAATAATTTTATTATTATTATCTAAAACTGGAACTTTTATATCATTTCCAAATTTCATAGTATATGTGCTTTTTTGATTTGAAAAATTCTCATCATTTGATTCATAAGAAATATTAGAATTTATTACATCATTTTCAACACTTGTTTCCATTTTATAAGTTATATTGATATCTTTATATTCCTCTTCATAGTAATTGTCATCATAATCATTTTTTAATTTTTCTATATCATCTTTATTGTATTCTTGATTTATTTTAATTATATATTCACCATTATTGTTTTCAAATGTATTTGTTACATCTACAGTTACTTCTGAAGCAACTTCATTAGTATCATTCTGTGGCATATTATATTTTAAATACATATGACTAGAAGTATCTTTATTTAATATATAAAATTCACTAGTAACATTATATTTTTCGAATATTACTTCTGTTTTTACAGTTTTTCCATTAGCTTCATATAATGATATTTTTATATTTTTGTCATCTGAAGATTCTTCTAGAAGTTCTATTTCTGAAGCACTTTCTTTCACTCTTTCAATTAATTGATTAGGAATTTTTGGTTCTAATAATGACATAAATTCTTGATCTTGTAATAAATCTTTATATGCATTTTTGATAATATTTCCTAACTTTATTTCAGAGATTGTTAAAGTATATTTGTTTCCACTAAAACTTTCTCCATCAAAATTGTCTATTGTATATTTTTCTTTAGTATATGAATTTGTATCAATCTGATTAAAAATTTTATTTAAATAATTTTGTGCTATTTCTGATAATTTTGCTTTTTCTTCTGATGTAAATGAAAATTCTGGTATACTATCTGGTATAGTATCTATTATTTCTTCATCTACTCCAAAAGTTTCTGCTATCTTTTTGAAATCTCTATTTTCAACTGCTATATATTTATCATGAAGTTCATCCACATGAATTCCATAAGTATTATCTGTAATTAAAAAATCTAATCCAAAAAAATCTTCATCATTGTTTTTTAAATCTATACTTAAAGCTTGATTTTTATTTGGAATATCTGATTTATAAGTTACTGTTGATGTTACTTTTGCTTCATTATCATTTTCCTCGTTTAAATTAGATTCAGATAAATTATGTGAAATTGTTGATTTTGAAGTAATTTCTACTGGTTCATTTTGCATTCTCTTAGATGCTTCTCCATAAGGTTCTGAATTAAATTTAGAAACTTGTATTACATCACTTATTAAATATTTTTTAAATAGTTGATCAGGTGTTTTAAACATATCTGTAGCTAGAAATGCATATGCTCCTCCTGCTATAATAACTACTAATAACAATACAATTATCATTATTAGTATAATCTTTCTTGCTTTTGTTCTTTCCATTTTATCCTCCAATAAATTATTTATTAAACCTATTATATCCATTTTTATTTTTATTTGCAACAAAATTGCAATTATTAGTATATTTTTTCTATTTTACTTTTTTGAATTTCATTAAACCTTTTATTTAACTATTTTTCTATTTGGTCTATATATAACTTATACCTTATTTTATGGAATAGGCAGTTCATATTCACTCTAAACTAATATAATAAATTCTATTGTTCAAATTCATCATCAATATTATTTGTTACATCATTATCATCATTATCAGCTTCTTCATTTTCATCAGGTAATATTTCGTCTATATCTTCTATATTGGTAACACTATTTTCAATATCTAAAATATTATTATTTTCTTCTTCAGTTATATTTGTATTATTTTCATTTATTTGGTCTTTATTAATGTTTGTATTATAATCTTCGTTTATTATATTTTGTTTAGTGTTTAAATTTTTATCTTTATCACTTTGTTTATTTTCGTTTTGTATACTATTAGTTTTATTTGTTTTTGTATTAGAATGTTTTGAACAATAATCTTGTGGCTCTGTTCCAATTAAATAATATTCCAAATAAGAATCTGGACAATTATCATTTATAATTAATCCTGTAGTTTTGCAAATTTGTACTGATACTAAATCTTTTGAATTTGGTATTTCGAATTTGGCATTCGCAAGTCCAGTATGAATTTTCTTCATTACATTTGACCAAATTAAACCAGATGGATTTTTTTTATTAAAATGTATAGTTTCATTTTTATCAAATCCAAACCACGTAACTGCTGTATAATAAGGAGTAAATCCACATAACCATCTATCATATTCATCATTAGTAGTTCCAGTTTTGGCAGCAACATCTATACCACTAATTTTACAATAATTTGCAGTTCCTTTTGTTCCAGTAACTGGCTCTGTTAATAATGATTTTACTATATATGCAACAGAAGCAGAGCATACTTTCTTTCTTTTTTGTTTTGTTTTAATTACTTTTTTTCCACTTCCGTTTTCAATTTTTGTATAAAAAGTTGGTTCTATATAAACACCATCATTAGCAATGGTAGCATATGCTGTTGCCATTTCTAATGGACTTATACCTTTATCTAATCCGCCAAGAGCTAAATTTAAATTATCATCTGTTTTAGTAAGTGTTGTTATTCCTAATTTTTCCATATAAGAAATTGAAGATTTAGGAGTAATCTGTTCCATCATTTTAACAAAAGGTATATTTTGAGAAGATTCGACTGCCTGTCTAACAGTTATTTCTCCTCTATATTTATTATAATCTGTTGGTGAATATCCCTCTTCTGTTCCATCGTTAAATGTAGTTTCTTCATCTATATATTTAGTTGATGGAGTAAATATTTTATTATCTATTCCAGGTAATAATACAGAAATAGGTTTACTACTAGAGCCTGTCTGTCTTAAAGCTTGTGTTGCTCTATTAAAACCTCTTGCTGTTGTTTTTTCTCCTAGTCCACCTACACATCCTTTAACTTCTCCTGTTGTATGATCAATTATGACCATTGCTGCCTGAGAGGTTATTGATGGATCATTAGATGATTTTAACTTGTATGTAGATTTTGAAAATTCACTTTCTATCTCTTTTTGTATATTTGAGTCTTGAGTACTATATATTTTCAAATTTGCCATATTAATATAATTGGTAGCAAATGTTTCTGAAATATGTTTCTTTTTAGCTATATCTTCTATTATTTGTGTTATTAATGCATCTGTGTGATATGAATAAATTCCACTATTTTTATTTGTTTCAATTTTTCCTTGTTTGAATTTTAATCCTTTATCTACTTGTGCTATTGCTTGATTATAATCTGTTTCATTTATATATTCTAATTCTAACATTTTAGAAAGAACTGTTTTTGTTCTTTTGTTAATTTTTTCTGTATAATCATCTTCTCCGAATGGATTATATGAATTTGGAGAATTATTTATTCCAGCTAAAAAAGCACATTCAGCTAAAGATAATTCACTGATTTCTTTATTAAAATAATATTCTGATCCAAGACCAACACCATAAATATTAGGTCCAACATAAATAATATTTAAATAAGCTTCTAATATTTCATCTTTAGAAAGAACTCCTTCTATTCCAAAAGCTTTAAACCATTCACTTATCTTTCTTGTAACTTTTGAAGAATTAGCACCAGTTAAGTTTTTTACTAATTGTTGTGTAATACTACTTCCTCCAAAAGACGCTGATCCCATATTTTTTATGTATGAGAAAATTGCTGCTCCTGTTCGTGGAAGATCTACTCCTGAATGTTTATAAAAACGTTGATCTTCAATCGAAATATATGCGTTCTTTAAATTATCTGGAATTTCTTTTAAAGATACATTTTTTGTGTTTTTATTATTTCCAAGTTCAGCAATAACTTTTCCATCTATATCTAATACTTGAGATGGAGAGTTGGCAATCATATCTTGTGCTAAATTTTGCCATCTAGAAATTGATATTCCCGTTTTTATTGCTAGAATAATTATTAATATAAATATTATAATTAATATTAATTTAACTTTTTTTAATTTACTATTTTTTTCTTTTTTTATATATTTTCTAGAATTCATATTTTTTCCAATTCTAGAACGTTTTCTTTCATCTACATTTTCTTTATTCAAATTCATCAGTCCTTTTCGTAAATTGTTATTTTTAGGATAAAAATATTTGAGTATTCTTTCAAATTTTGATATTCTGCACAGTTCGAATTGTAATTTGTAGGGAAGATTATTTATAAATTAAATGTAATTTATAAAATCCCTTCGTACTACTCTAATATAATAGATTGCCAAAATAAATTTATTAATATTACTCTTGCAATAATACAATATGAAAAATTTAAAA